>QWCK01000255.1_pt1 | contig 120585 bp, 112 predicted proteins | sample 1972571 | NCBI WGS metagenome assembly QWCK01 (sample SAMN09866710, study PRJNA288562) | Human gut metagenome isolate term2_stool, whole genome shotgun sequencing... | isolation source: gut | host: Homo sapiens | place: USA: California | reverse complement strand
AATGCCAATTCCTTTACTGGAATTATTGGCTGTCCTTCTATCTGGGATTTCTATAAGAACTGAAACATAGTATCTGTCAGCCTTTATTGAGACATGACCACTCTTAATTACGTATCCACCCTTTGTTGTAGGAATATATCCTTTCTCTTTGATGCGGACCCACCCAAGTGACGGAATCTTGATTCGGTGTCTTTCACAGAGACAATCTTTTGGATTATTCCTTACAAAATACATTTTCACATCAGATCTGCCTTTCTTCTTAAATTTTGGAAAGGCGTTCTTGTGATTAAAGAAGTTTTTAAATGCTGTCTGTCCATTATTTACTGCCTGTGTTACCGATTTCGAATAAGCTTCCTTGATCCAGGAATATTCTGGATGGCTCGGAAGATACTCATTGTTAAGCCAAACTCTAAACTGGCTGCTGCTCATAAACTTTTTGCCACTTTCATAAAGTTCCTTATTATGAGCAAGATAGAAGTTATAGATAAATCTGCAAGTACCTATTGTTTTACGAATCCTGACTTTCTGTTCATCTGTCGGATTTATTTCCGTCTTGAAGCTCTTCAGCAATTTCCTCATCCCTTTCTATTAGTATTTTATACTTACGAAGCCCTTTGCAGCCTGCAGGAGAACACATGAAGTATTGGAACAATATCTTGCATGAGTTCTCCATCTGATTTCTAATCTAATTATAGTATAAATGGAGAATCCATGCATCAAGTTCAACTTCATGAACGCCGTTTAATAGGCGTTAATAAAATTTAATTTTCACTAACCTGTGGTTTATGGGTATTCAAATTATGGTCTTGATTTTTTGTTCCATTACCTCATCCAATAAATCGTTACACGCTTTCCACAATTTTCAATACACTGGTCTACAATAATTCATTTGCATTACAAGACTGTCTTAAAAATGTAACTTGATTTAGTAAATGCTGATTATAAGTATAATAATGCCTATTAGTTTGGGTTCGGTTTGCCTTTAAAATTCCTTCTCTACCTCAACGTTATAATATTTTAACAGATGCGCTTAAAAATTCAGCAAAATCCTTTGGTTTATAATTCGTGATATTTGATGTGTTCATTTTAACGCTCTCCTTTGAGGGGATTTGAACACATTCAAACACAACAGTCAATATATTCAGTTACTTAGATTTTCTTCTTAATAATAATTATATCATGGAACCATTTAGCTAAGATATAATCAAATATTTTTTCTTAACTCCTTAATATAGGCTTTATCACATATAACTTCAATACATTGTCTTCTTAATTGGGTTATACTATGTATAGGAGATGATAATGTGCAAACATTTTCACAACAATTGCATACGCTCTCTTTTGGTGCTAGACTTAATATAGTTGGATAGTCAACTAAAGAGGTGAGAGAGATGGATAAGAAAGAGAACTTCATGAGTGATAATGCATTACTATATCGTGCAGCTATTAAGTATTATGATAATAGATTAAAGAAATATGATATAGGTTATGGACAGGTTGTGAATCTAATGATGATTCATGAACATCCTGGTATTACTATGAAGGAATTGTCTTCTAGTGGTTCTGTAGATAAAGGTACAATCACAAAGAGTGTATCTAAGTTACATGATGCGGGTTATATTCGTATAGAAGAGAATAATCTAGATAAACGTTCTAAGATACTTAAAACAACACCTAAAGCGAAAGATGTGATTACAGAAATGTATCTTGCGAGAAAAGATTGGTGGTCTCATTTAACATCTGATTTGACTTTAGAAGAAGTAGATCAATTAGAAAAGACAATGCATCTTTTGGTTAAGAAAGCAATAGAAGAACCAACATACCAGAACCATTTCCGTATCTTTGGTTTTCAAAAGCTCACTCTTCTAGATTATCCAGGAAAAATGGCATGTACTCTATTTACTGGAGGATGTAATTTTAAATGTCCTTTCTGTCATAATTCTGATTTAGTCTTCTTGCCAGAAAATATGGTAGAGATTGATCAGGTTGATGTTCTTGAATTCTTAGAAAAGAGAAAGAACATATTAGAGGGTGTATGTATTACAGGTGGAGAACCTTTATTACAGGCTGGTATTGTGGATTTCTTAAGAGTGATCAAGGATATGGGATACTCTATTAAATTAGATACAAATGGATCTTTTCCTAATAAGTTAAAAGAATTAGTAGAAGAAGGCCTTGTTGATTATGTAGCTGTAGATATCAAGAATGCGCCTAAGAAATACAATAAGACAATTGGTTTAGAAGGTTATCGTCTTGATTCTATTAAGACAACAGTCCAGTATTTATTAGAGAATCATGTGGATTATGAATTCAGAACGACAATTATTAAAGAATTTCATACAGAAAATGATATGAGACTAATTGGAGAATGGATCAAAGGTGCTAAGCGTTATTATCTTCAAAACTTTGAAGATAATGAGAATGTGATTCAAGAAGGTTTACATGCATGCTCATTAGAAACACTTCAGAGTTATAAAAAGATTTTAGAAGAATATGTTGATGAATGTGAAATCAGAGGGATAGAAGAAAGGATATGATAATATGTACCAGGTCATTAAAAGAGATGGTAAGATTACAGAATTTGATTTAAAGAAAATAACCCGTGCGATTGAAAAAGCATTTATTTCATTAAAGAAAGAATATCATCCAAGTGTGATTGATATGCTTGCATTAAAGGTTACAAGTGATTTTGAAAAGAAGATCAAGGATCATAAGATTGCAGTAGAAGATATCCAGGATAGTGTAGAGGATATCTTATCACAGGCAGGTTATAGTGATGTGGCGAAGTCTTATATTCTTTATCGTAAACAGAGAGAGAAAGTAAGAAATATGAAGTCTACGATTCTTGATTATAAGGATTTAGTGAATAGTTATGTGAATGCGACTGACTGGAGAGTAAAAGAGAATTCTACTGTCACTTATTCTGTTGGTGGGTTGATTCTAAGTAACAGTGGTGCAATTACTGCAAATTATTGGTTATCTGAAATATATGATCAGGAGATTGCGGATGCACATAGAGATGGGGATTTCCATATTCATGATTTAAGTATGTTAACAGGTTATTGCGCAGGATGGTCTTTAAAACAATTAATTCAGGAAGGTTTAGGAGGTATTCCAGGTAAGATTACATCTAAACCAGCTAAACATCTTGCATCATTATGTAACCAGATGGTGAACTTCTTAGGTATTATGCAGAATGAATGGGCAGGTGCTCAGGCTTTCTCTTCTTTTGATACTTACTTAGCACCATTTGTAAAGGTAGATAATCTTCCTTATGATCAAGTGAAGAAATGCATTGAATCATTTATTTATGGTGTCAATACACCTTCACGCTGGGGAACACAGGCTCCTTTCTCTAATATTACTTTAGACTGGACAGTACCAAATGATTTAGCTGAATTGAATGCGATAGTTGGTGGAAAAGAAATGGACTTCCGTTATAAGGATTGTCAGAAAGAAATGGACATGATTAATAAAGCCTTTATTGAAGTCATGATTGAAGGTGATGCGAATGGTCGTGGATTCCAGTACCCTATTCCTACTTACTCTATCACAAAGGATTTTGATTGGTCTGAAACAGAAAATAATAAACTATTATTTGAAATGACTGCAAAGTTTGGTACACCCTATTTCTCTAACTATATTAATTCAGATATGGAACCAAGTGATGTCAGATCAATGTGTTGTCGATTAAGACTTGACTTAAGAGAATTAAGAAGAAAGAGTGGAGGATTCTTTGGTTCAGGTGAATCAACAGGATCAGTCGGTGTCGTTACTATTAACCTTCCACGTATTGCTTATTTATCGCATAATGAACAGGAATTCTATGAAAGATTAGATCACTTAATGGATCTTGCTGCAAGATCATTAAAGGTAAAAAGAGATGTTATTAGTAAGTTATTAGAAGAAGGTCTTTATCCTTATACAAAACGTTATTTAGGTTCATTTAAGAATCATTTCTCTACTATTGGTTTAGTAGGTATGAATGAAGCCACACTCAATGCGAACTGGCTTAAAGAAGATTTAACACATACAGATGCACAGGAATTTGCGAAGGATGTATTAAACCATATGCGTGAAAGATTAGTGATCTATCAGGAAGAATATGGTGACTTATATAACCTAGAAGCAACACCTGCAGAATCTACATCTTATCGTCTTGCGAAGCATGATAAGAAGAAATATCCAGATATCATTACTGCCACTAAAGAGGGTAATACACCTTACTATACAAACTCATCTCATTTACCAGTAGGTTATACAGATGATTTATTTACTGCCTTAGATATTCAGGATGAATTACAGACTCTTTATACATCAGGTACTGTATTCCATGCCTTCTTAGGTGAAAAACTACCAGACTGGAAAGGTGCTGCAACACTTGTAAGAAAGATTGCAGAAAACTATAAACTTCCTTATTATACAATTTCACCTACTTATTCTATTTGTGAAGATCATGGTTATCTTGTAGGTGAACAGCCTATATGTCCTGTATGTGGTAAACCAACAGAAGTATGGAGCCGTATTACAGGTTACTATAGACCAGTTAAGAACTGGAATGAAGGTAAAGCACAGGAATTCAAGGAACGTAAAACATATGATATGGGTCACTCAGTACTAAGTGGCAGACATATGAAGAAAATCAAAGAAGAACAGGTAAAACCTGTTATACAGAATGAAAAGCTTTATTTATTCACAACAAAAACATGTCCTAACTGTCGTATTATTAAGAAGATATTAGAAGATGAACATGTAGACTATGAATTAATAGATGCAGAAGAACAAGTAGATCTCACAAAGAGATTCTCTGTTATGCAGGCGCCTACTCTTGTCGTTGCGAATGATAAGAGTTACGCGAAATATGTGAACGTGTCTAATATTAGAAAATATATAGAAGAAAGATCATAACCAAAGTGGGCATCACTAAAAGTGATGCCCATTTCTTTCAAAGTAAAAAGAAGACTGTGAGATCATTCGATTTCAGAGTCTTCTTTGACTTCTATTGTTTCTTCAAAATACCCATCTTTTGAATCTCTTACCTCTTCAAAAGTCTTTTGGTAGATATATGCTTTATAGCATAAGAATACTAATAGTACAACAAGCGCAACTGATAAGAATATATTCTTTTTCAGATTTACCATAAGAAGCAAATAGATACTTACATTGTTTAATATACTTTTTAACGTTTTTATTGTAAGTCATGCTCTTCCTCCATAGAAATAGTATCATGAATATATATTTTTATACAATATATAGGAAAACTACATTTGTTGACAAAGATACAGTTGCTATGATAGCATTTAATTGTAGTAAGCGTTTACATTTGCGTTAAAAATGGAGTGTTAATATATGAAAAAATTAATTGTGCTTTCTTTTTTAGTTGCTGCTTGTGCAGTATCGTTAGCTAATACTGAAGTGTCTGCTTTAGATAATACAGTTATTAATCAATATCTTCTTTTAAAAAATGAATACAATATAACTAAATCTAGATACATGCTGTCTGAAACTCATAGTAATGCAGTGAAGTTAAATAAAGCAAGAAAAGATATTGATCGTTTTAAAAATCACATTTATGAATTAAAAGGTAAATCAAGAGAGGAATTGAAAAGATATAAGTATACAAATTATCAAATTGATGCGATAAAGAATTATGATGGAACAGAGGAAATGTCTGTAAAAGCCTCTTCAAAAATCAAGTTTAGCGTTAAGAAGAATATATTAAGTTATGATGCGAAAACAGGATTGTCTACTGTAAAAGCAACAGTAAGCTTTAGCTGGAACGGAACACCTGAAGATTATGGAAATGATGCTTTTGCGATGGCATATGAAGCAGATAATAATCATATTTTTAAGGAAGTTTCATCCGTTACTTCTTCATTAAAATACAAGGAATTCAAATCCTCTAAGAGTGTAAAAACATGGACGAAGTCAGCAATTAATAAAGGTGATCAAGATGTTATTGGTTCATACGGATGGTCATTTCCTTTAAGAATAAAAGGTGATCAATACTATGCGTGTTTGTATAAGGGATCTTTTTCTATAACAGGAGTAGTAAGTGGAAAATTAAAATATTTCAATGTGCGTTACTTATATAGTCATAAATCATCTATAGTTCCAACAGGATTTGGAATTAGTATATCTAGAGGTATGTCTTCTGCAGGAATAGTACTCACAAAGAGATCTCGCCATATAGGGTATCCTGAAAAAAGTGGTGGCGTTGTGACTTGTTCATAATCTTAATGAATTATAAGGAGAAAATAGAATGAATACATTTAAAAAATTATTGATGATAATATTTTTATTCTTTTTAGTAACCTATGGATGTCATATACTAACTCTAATTAATTTAGAGATATTCATGTATGTATTTAATGCATGGCAGGATTTTGAATTTTATAATGTGCTTTTTAGCGTATACACTGCCTGTGCTATAGTTGTAATAACTATGTATCTTCTGCATAAGAAAAAGAATTAATACACGGGGAAATACCAATCACGATTACTTCTATTATTGGTATACTTTATTTGCAATATGAGGCTGTTGAATTCAACAGTCTTTTTATTTTACAAAAACACTTGATTATATAGTTAGTATATGCTAACCTATAGATAGTTAGTAAGAACTAACTAGGAGGTCAACAATGAAAGTAGTCTATGCATCAAGAACTGGAAATGTAGAAGCATTAATTGGAAAACTAGGTATTACAGACGCATTACATATTGAAGATGGTACAGAAAAAGTCTCTGAAGACTATATCTTATTTACTTATACAGATGGCTTTGGAGATGTTCCCTATGAAGTATCAGACTTCTTAGAAAACAATCCATCTATTAAAGGTGTTATTGCTTCTGGTGATACAGGATATGGTGAAGCTTATTGTTTAGCTGGTGATAAGATCAGTGAAGATTATCATGTTCCATGTCTTTACAAAGTAGAAAATGATGGTACTGATGAAGATGTAGAAGCCATCAAAGAGTTACTTTAATATGACCTTAGGATATCATCAATTTGAACATCTTCTTCTTACGCATTGCACACCTACCTTGATCAAGCGTAAGTTAGGTAGTATGTTTCATCTTGATAATAGATATTCAGATGTTCATGAACTTGTAGAATATTATGATCAGATTCTTAACCTTCAAGGATTACGAATAAATCTCTTTTTCTCTCATGGTCGTTATACAGTATATGTATATCTGCCTTCCTCACTCAAATACTTAATGACTAACAAAGACATTCAATCCTTTCTGAAACAATATGATTATCCTGATCATGATATTCTATCTCATCTAGAGAAACGTCTTGAGATGAGTCAATATCCACACGAAATAGGGTTATTTTTGGGTTATCCACTTGCTGATGTATGGGGGTTTGTACATCATAAGAAGTGTCAATGTTGTGGCTATTGGAAGGTATATGAAAATAAACGTGAAAAAGAAAGTCTCTTTAAACAATTTGACTGTTGTAGAAAAGAATTCATACTCCTTTATGAGCAGGGCTATTCTTTGTCACAAATCCTTAATCAGGCTGATAATCAGCCTTTTTCTTTTACCTTAAATGAATTATAATATTTTCGAGGTGGTTATAAATGATGAGAGTAAATGAAACAGAAACCAAAAGATTATTAGAAGCTGTTAAACCAGCGAAGCTTGTTGCAGCAACTAAATATATTGATGAAAAAGAAGTAGAAAAGCTAGAAGAATGTGGTGTTATGATTTATGGTGAAAATAAAGTACAGGACTTCTTAAAGAAGTATGAAGATTACCATGGAAAAGGTGTATGGCATTTTATTGGTACATTACAGACCAATAAAGTAAAGTATATTATTGATAAGGTACAGATGATTCATTCTGTCGCAAACTATAGATTAATTGATGAAATAGAGAAACAGGCAGCTAAACATGATCTCGTTATGGATATCTTATTACAGGTTAATATTGCGAAAGAAGAATCTAAACATGGCTTTAATGAAGAAGAAATGAATGAAGTCATGGACTACTTAAAAGATAAACCTCATTTAAATCCTAGAGGATTAATGATGATGGCTCCTAACATTGAAGTGGAAGAAACAAGACAATACTTTAAAGCAACTAAAGACCTATTAACTAAACTACAGGAATCTTATCCTAACTATCAATTAACTGAACTATCAATGGGTATGACACATGACTTCCCTATTGCGGTTGCAGAAGGTAGTACAATGGTAAGACTCGGTCATGCATTATTTGATGAATAATTAAAAACATCCCTAGAAACGTATGTTTCTAGGGATTTGTGTTTAGAATGGGAAATGTGGATTATTATATGACTTACAAGATTCCTGCCAGTATTTTATAGATTCCTTGATATCACAACATACATAATCATAATCTTTCTTCTCTATCTTTCCATGTTCTGCCATACACTTATAGAATTTCTTTAAACTTGCAGCAGTTGTTTTGACTGTTTAAGGAGAAGACCACATACATTTGCGGATAACCTAAAAAGTCATTAATGAATAAATCTGCATTAGATAGATGATTGTAGATGTTTTTACCTGCATTTTTAAGATCTTCATGGAAGAGAAGTAAGTATTCGTGATTTGTGTCTTCATTTTTTCACTAATGTCTAGATAGTCGATAAGCGTTATATTCCTTTCGTTATATAGATATTTTATATAGTAATAAAAATAGAAAGGCATTAGATTGATGTAAATTTTATAAAAATGTATTTTACCGACTTCATCATATCCTGCTGTTACAATAAAGATATGGAGAATACAGGCATGATGAAACGTATATTAGCTGTCTTAGTGCTTGTTTCTGTAATGCTTATATCAGGTTGTATGAAAGATAAATATTCAGGTGAATTTAAGAACGATGAAGAAGTGGCTGATATGTAGAAACAATGATAAATAAGAAGTATAGTCGTTATTTTGATAATGAATAGATAGTGTAAAAATAGTGTAAAAATAGTGAAATAATAGTGAAAAAAGCTCTTTTTCTAGGTATAATTATATAAAAGGAGGGCTTTTTATGATCAAAGTGACATTAACGAATGAAATTTTAAATTACATTACTGAAATTGAACAAAATAGATACAAGGTATCATCGGTGAAACTTTCCCCAATCGTTATGAATAAGCTTCGTAAAAATTCAAAGAAAAAAAGCTCTTATGCTTCAAACAAGATTGAAGGAAATCCTTTGTCTGAAAAACAGGCAGAAGAAGTCATTGAAAGTGATGAAAGAAAACATTATTTGAAGCCAGAACAGGAAGTAAGAAATTATTTTCTTGCATTGAATTATCTAGAAGAGAAGTTGAACAATAAAGAAAAGTTATCCAAAAAACTCATTTTAGATGTTCAGAAATTAGTTGAGAAAGGTGCTCCTAAAGAAAAAATAGGCCTTAGAGGACCTATGCCACCAGGAGTATTATTTGCAGTATATGATTCTAAGACAGGAAATCCGGATTATATTCCACCAGAATATAGCGATGTTCCAGGATTACTGGATGAGTTGATAGAGTATGTCAATACTACTGATGATCATCCATTGATTGTTGCAGCAGTTGTACATTATCAATTGGTAACTATTCACCCATTTGAGGATGGTAATGGAAGAACTGCAAGATTATTATCTGGATATATTATGGATTTAAATGGATATGGATTTAATGGGGTTGGTTCATTAGAAGAGTATTTTGCATATGATGTAGATGAATATTATGACTCTATTCAAATGGGGTTACCTGCATTGTATTATTCTGGAAGAGAGAATCCGCCACATCCTGAAATATGGATTAATTACTTTCTGCGAATGGTAAAGTTGTATTCTAGAAAAGTATGTGATCTACAATTATCTTCTGAAGAGGAAGATATTGCAGGAAGTTTATCTTTCTTAAAAAAGAGAGAAAAAGAATTATTAGTATTGTTGATTTCAAATTATCGAGGTGAGTTTACTCCAATAGAAGTGAGTAAACAATTATCAGTCACAAATAAGACAGTAATTAATAGATTGGCAGGTTTAGTGAAGAACGGATTTGTGATTCCAATATTAGTTAATAAGAGAATCCGTTCCTACAAACTAAGTGAATTTGCGATAAATCATGAAAGGGAAATTAAGGAGCAGTTGGGTAAAAAATATGATGAATAAGTATAGAATTATATTCAGTCCAACAGGTGGAACTGAAAAGGTATCAAAATCAATCACAAAGAATTGGGGTTATGTAGAAGACATAGATCTTACAATTGTAGATAAGAACTATCAAGATATATCATTGACAGAAAATGACATTGCGGTGATTGCTATGCCTTCTTATGCCGGACTAGCACCACAAGTCGCATTAGATAGACTTACAAAGATTAATGCACATAATTGCAAATGTGTCATTGTTGCGGTATATGGAAATAGGGCGTATGAAGATACACTTGTTCAAATGGAAGATTATGCACGTATGGCTGGATTTGATGTCATTGGGGCTATATCAGCCATTGCTGAACATTCTATTTTCCATCAATTTGCGACAGGAAGACCGGATGAGAACGATTGTCATCAATTAGAAGAATTTGGTGATCAGATTCTAGAAAAAGCATCTAATAAGATTAATACTAAACCGAATATTCCAGGTCATAGACCTTATAAGAAGATAGGTGGAGGAACGATTCCTCAAGCAAATACCTTATGTACAAAGTGTGGCTTATGTGTAGTAAAATGTCCTACAGGTGCAATTAGTAAAGATAATCCGCAAGTGACAGACAAGAATAAATGTATCTCATGTATGCGTTGTGTGGCTGTTTGTCCAAAACAAGCAAGAAGTCTAGATCAAGAGAAGATGGCAGTCATAGAAACAGCAATCGCAAAGGTTTGTTCAATCAAAAAAGAGTGTGAATTATTTCTATAATTTAATAGAAGGAAATCAAGAAGAGGACGAGATAGGATGATATTTTCATCCATCCTTCCTCTTTTTGACTTTGTTAGACAAGCGCCGTACTTTTCCTTACAAATAGTTAAATTTTGTGTATTTATCGTTATATTTTATAATTTTATTATGCAAAAAACTAGATTATTTCTTAAAATTCGTTTAATATAGGTTCGATATAATACTCAAAAAAGAGAGAAGGATGTGGAAATATGAAATATTATTTAGGAATTGATGTAGGATCTACAACTGTAAAACTCTATTTGACAGATGAGAATGATAAATGCTTGTTTTCTAAGTACACAAGACATTTCTCAGATGTTAGAAAAACAATCTATGAGTTATTAATTGAAGTAAAGAACCAGATGGGTGATATTGATTTATATCCTGTTATGACTGGTTCAGGAGGTTTATCTCTTGCAGATAAGCTTGGTATTTCTTTTATACAGGAAGTTATTGCGTGTACAAAGACAGTAGAAACATATATTCCACAAACTGATGTTGTTATAGAACTTGGTGGAGAAGATGCCAAGATTACTTATTTTGAAGGACAGCTTGAACAGCGTATGAACGGTACTTGTGCAGGAGGTACTGGGGCATTTATTGACCAGATGGCTACTTTATTAAAGACTGATGCTGCTGGTTTAAATGAATATGCGAAAAACTATAAGACAATCTATCCTATCGCATCACGTTGTGGTGTCTTTGCGAAAACAGATATTCAGCCTTTAATTAATGAAGGTGTATCTAAAGAAGATATTGCGGTATCTATTTTCCAGGCAGTCGTCAATCAGACTATTTCTGGTCTTGCCTGTGGTAAACCTATTAGAGGGAATGTTGCATTCTTAGGTGGTCCACTTTATTTCATGGATCAGTTAAGAGAACGTTTTATTGAAACATTAGGTTTAACTGAAGATGAAATCATCTTCCCACAGAACTCACAGCTATTTGTTGCTATGGGAGCATGTTTAAATGCGAAAGAAAAAGTAGAAAATCCATTAAACATCTCTAAGATTATTGAAGAATTAGAAGGTCTTTCAGACTCTCCTACAGAACTTACAAATGTCTTAGAACCATTATTCAATGATGAAGCAGAATTAAAAGAATTCAGAGAAAGACACTTTACTCATATCACTAAGAAAAGAACACTTAAGAAATATAAAGGTAAAGTATTCTTAGGTATCGATGTTGGTTCTACAACATCTAAGATCATCATGACTGATGATCAGGGTGCTATTTTATACTCTTTCTATAGTTCTAATGAAGGAAATCCATTACAGCTGATCATGAGTCTGATGAAGGAAATCTATCAGATGCTTCCAGAAGGATGTTATATTGCGAAAGCCGGTGTTACTGGTTATGGTGAAGCCCTTATTAAAGCTGCTTTAAAGGTAGATATTGGTGAAGTAGAAACAATTGCCCATTATACTGCTGCAAAAGCCTATGAACCTGATGTAGATTTCATTCTTGATATTGGTGGTCAGGATATGAAGGCTATTACTATTAGAGATAACGTCATTCAGAATATTTCACTAAATGAAGCATGTTCTGCAGGATGTGGTTCATTCTTAGAAACATTCGCAAAATCATTAGGTTATAAGATTGAAGAATTCGCAGAACTTGCATTAAAGTCTAAACACCCTATTGATTTAGGTTCTAGATGTACAGTATTCATGAACTCAAAGGTAAAACAGGCACAAAAAGAAGGTGCTTCTGTAGAAGATATCAGTGCTGGTTTATCTTATTCAGTTATCAAGAATGCGTTATATAAAGTTATTAAATTAAGAAGTAAAGAAGATATTGGTAAGCATGTTGTTGTACAGGGAGGTACTTTCTATAACGAAGCTGTACTACGTGCATTTGAAAAAGAAACAGGTATTGAAGTAGTAAGACCTGATATCGCAGGATTAATGGGTGCTTATGGTATGGCCCGTATTGCGATTGAAAATGATGACAATGAACCTTCTACTATTCTTTCATTAGATGAAATAGAAGCACTTGACTATGATACAAAGATTAGAAACTGTGGTAAGTGTACAAATAACTGTATGTTAACTATTACATCATTTAATGATGGTAGAGAATATATTTCAGGTAATAGATGTGAAAGAGGGGCTAACCTTCCAATGACATCTAAGAAGTTACCTAACCTCTATGATTATAAATATGGTCGTATCTTTGGTTATAAATCACTTTCTAAAGATGATGCAAGAAGAGGAGAAGTGGGTATTCCTAGAGTACTTAATATGTATGAGAACTATCCATTCTGGCATACATTCTTTACTCAGTTAGGCTTTAGAGTCGTCTTATCTGCAAGATCTTCTAAGAAGATTTATGAAAAGGGTATTGAATCTATTCCATCAGAAAATGCCTGCTATCCAGCAAAGATTTCTCATGGACATATTGAAAACCTAATTGAAAGAGGTATTCCTTTTATCTTCTATCCATCAGTAGCATATGAAAGAAAAGAATATGAAGATGCAGGTAATAACTATAACTGTCCAGTTGTTGCTTCTTATCCAGAAGTTATTAGAAACAATGTAGACAGCTTAGAAGAAAAACACGTGAAATATAAGAACCCATTCTTATCTTTAAATAACCCTAAGACATTATTTAAGGTAATGAAGGAATCTTTAGCTGAATATGATATTTCAGATAAGGAAATGCATAATGCGATTGATAAGGCTTATCAGGAATTAGCACGTGCAAGAAAAGATATTGAAGTAAAGGGTCAGGAAGCATTGGAATGGATGCATAAAAACCATAAGAAGGGTATTGTCCTTGCAGGACGTCCTTATCATGTGGATCCAGAAATCAACCATGGTATTGCTAGCTTAATTACAAGTGAAGGTTTCTGCGTATTAACAGAAGATTCTGTATGTAATTTAAATAAAGAAAGCTTAGACTTACGTGTAGTAGACCAGTGGACATATCATTCTAGACTCTATCGTGCTGCAGAGTTCGTAACAACTCAGCCAGATCTTGAACTTATCCAATTAACATCATTTGGATGTGGATTAGATGCAGTTACAAGTGACCAGGTGGCTGAATTATTACAGGCAAGAGGTAAGATTTATACACTTATTAAGATTGATGAAGCCTCTAACTTAGGACCAATCAGAATCCGTATTAGATCACTTAAAGCAACAGTAAAGAAGAAAGACAATACTGTACACTTAGAAAATAAATATGAATCTGAAAAAGTATCATTCACAGAAGAAATGAAGGACGATAGATGGACTATTTTATGTCCTCAGATGTCTCCTATTCATTTCCAGTTTGTAGAGACTGCAATGAATTCAGAAGGTTATAACTTTGTCGTATTACCTTCTGTAGATAAAGATGCTGTAGACCAGGGATTAAAGTATGTTAATAATGATGCATGTTATCCAAGTATCTTAGTAACAGGTCAGATGATGAATGCCTTGAATTCAGGTAAGTATGATCCTCATAAGGTGGCATTGATCATCTCACAGACAGGTGGAGGATGTCGTGCAACAAACTATATTGCGTTTATTAGAAAAGCATTAAAGGATGCACATATGGATTATGTACCTGTTATTTCAGCAAACTTACAGGGATTAGAATCTAACCCAGGCTTTAAGATCACTTATAAGGTGGCTAAGAAGGTTATTATTGGGGCTATGTATGGTGACTTATTCATGAGAGTTTTATATCGTGTAAGACCTTATGAAAAGGTCAAAGGTTCAGCTAATGAATTATATGAATCATGGGTAGAGAAGTGTAAAGAAAACGTTGAAAATGGTTCTATGAAGGAATTCAAGAAGAACGTTTATCAGATTGTAAAGGAATTTGATGAATTACCACTTCTAGATATTAAGAAACCTAGAGTAGGTCTTGTAGGAGAAATCCTTGTAAAATTCCACCCTACTGCCAATAATGAGATTGTAAAGATTATTGAAGAAGAAGGCGCAGAAGCAGTTATGCCAGATCTCATTGACTTCTTCCAGTATTGTTTCTACAATACTCAGTATGAACATGAACATTATGATGCAAGCTGGAAATCAGCTAAGTTATGTAATGTAGCAATTAAACTCGTAGACTTCTTAAGAAAAGATATGATTAAGGCATTAGAAGCATCAAATCGTTTTGATGCACCACATCCTATTGATCAAATTGCGAAAAAAGCAAGTGAAGTTGTTTCTATTGGTAACCAGACAGGTGAAGGATGGTTCTTAACTGGTGAAATGATTGAACTCATTGATGAAGGTGCACCAAATATTGTATGTATGCAGCCATTTGCCTGCTTACCTAACCATGTAACAGGTAAGGGTGTCATTAAGGCATTAAGAAGAAAATATCCACAGTCTAACATTGTTGCGATTGATTATGATCCAGGGGCTAGTGAAACTAACCAGCTTAACCGTATTAAATTAATGTTATCAACAGCATTTAAGAACATGGAATCATCTAAATAGTGGAGGAAGATATGGAAGATGGACATTCCACCCCGCCCTCGCGAGGTAGGGCTATTCTAGGCTTTATAAGATCAAAACTGAATTATAATAAGATTTCTGTATTAAAGAAATTAGCCTGTAAGGATAACCCTGTAATATATAGACGTGTATTACAAGAATTAGGCGACTACAAGTATAAAAAGAAACCTGTGAAGGGTATAACCCTTTCACAGGCTGATTATGATACATGCTGCCTTATACTCACTGTAATGGTTGAGAAAGATTTCAATTATTATTATGATCAGGGAGATGTCAAACGTACAATAGAACGTATGATTGACTTACTGAGTTAGGAGACTATTGTGAGAAAGATTAAAGAAGTTGTTGTAGTAGAAGGTAAAACAGATACAGCAACACTTAAACAGTTATTTGATGTAGATACAATTGAAACATCTGGATCAGGAATCAACGAAGATATTCTATCTCTCATTAAAACTGCTGCCAAGACACGTGGTGTCATTGTCTTAACAGATCCTGATTATCCTGGTACACAGATTAGAAATAAAGTTATTCAGGCTGTTCCTAATGCAAAGCATGCCTTTGTCGCAAAAAAAGATGCCAAGGGTGTGAAGAAGCTTGGTATTGCGGAAGCAAGACATGATGCAATTATTGAAGCATTAGAGAATGCAGTTACATTTAGTGATGCTAAAGAATCTATTTCATGGGATGAATTTATTGATCTAGATGTATTGGGAAATAAGAAGAGAAGACTACAGGTCTATGATGCCTTTCATTTAGGTTATGGTAATGCGAAAGCATTATTTAAGAGATTGAATATGATGGGTATTACAAAAGAAGAAGTACTTAAAGCACTAAAGAGTCAGTAGACATAGTATCTACTGACTCTTTTTTATGTATATTCAATTTCTTCACTACCTACAATATTATGTTTTAAGTTAGTTTTACCATTTATTGGAAATACATTATTATTCATCTATTTCTTTAAAGATGAAATTAAAAACCTATTATTTTAATAATATATGCTTTTCATCCAGTGCTTCTTTAATACGTTCTAATGTTTCTTCATCAGGTGCTGTAATTGTATGCAAGTGAACACCATCCGTTAATAGAGAAAGAGGCGCAATATCATTATCCTTAACTGCAGACATAAACTTAGAGACATCATAACGTGAATATATATGTAGATTTCCTTTGATTTCTCCATAAAGAGGATGTTCTACTATCACATCTTCAACCTTACCACCTAAATCTACAATAGTATTTAATTCTTCTTCTAATTGATCATTATTATGCTTTACTGCAATCGTATAAAGATTACTCCTATTAGTATCTAATATATATCCTCTAGGTGTTGCAGTAATATCTTCTCCCGATGCTCTTAGTAATGCCACATCTCCTACAATAATCTGTCTAGAAACACCTAATTCTTTCGCGATTTTACTTGCTGAAACAGGTTTATCACTACTACTTATTATTTCTATTATTTTTGTTTTTCTATCCATATACATCACCTTTTTGACCATTATAAAAGAATTTTTCAGGGAACTCAATGGTCTTTTCTTTACATATCCTATATAATAAATGATATGGAAAATATCGCAAAAAAATCAAATACAGAATTTATATTAAATACATTTAACTTAAAGCCTTCTAAGAAATATGGACAGAACTTCTTAGTAGATCCAGGTATTATTCAAAGTATCGCAGATCATGCTTCGCTGGATAAGGAGACAGCAGTTATTGAAATAGGACCTGGTATAGGCGCTCTTACAGAACAGCTCTCTAATAAAGCTGGTAAAGTATTATGCTTTGAAATAGATGAACGTTTAAAAGAAGTATTATCATTCTCTTTAGAAGGACATGATAATGTAGAAATCATCTTCCAGGACTTTATGAAAGCTGATTTAGAAGAAGCCTGTAATAAACTAAAGGATTATAAGGATATCTGTGTTGTCACAAATCTTCCTTATTATATTACTTCTAAAATCATCACAAAGATTGTGTCTTCTTCTACACCTATTAATCGTTTAGTCGCTATGGTACAAAAAGAAGTCGCACTAAAACTCTGTTCTGAAGAAAAGAGTCCTTTAAAGATGATGATTGATTATGTAGGAGATGTTCAATATGAATTGAATGTGCCTAGACATGTATTCATGCCAGCACCTCATGTAGATAGTGCTGTTATTTCTATTCATAAAGAACGTGTTATATCACAGGAATTGATTGATCTGATTGAAGCAAGTTATACTGCAAAAAGAAAAACACTCTATAATAACTTAAAGCCTTTATATCATGATCAAACAAAAGAAGTATTAGAATCATGTGGTATTCCTGCCAATAAACGTGCTGAGGAATTAAACATTGATGACTATATAAGAATACTAGAAAGGAGTCATACACTATGAAGATTCGTGCTTATGCGAAAATAAACCTTGCATTAGATGTAGTAAGTGAAAGAGAAGATGGATATCATGAATTAAATATGATTATGGCCCCTATCGGTCTTCATGACTTAATTCTTATTGATCCTATTGAAAAAGGTATAGAAATTACTACAAACACTTACCGTGTACCTACTGATGAACGTAACATTATGTATAAGGTGGCGGATGCATTAATCAAGAAGTTTGATATCCAAAGTGGTGTAAGAATCCACTGTTATAAGCATATTCCATCACAAGCTGGAATGGGTGGAGGAAGTGCCGATGGTGCTGCCATCTTCCGTGCAATGAACAGCTTATTCCATTTACGTATGTCTTATCAGGATATGTGTGAGATGGGTAAAGAGATTGGTGCAGATATTCCATTTTGTGTATGGAATCGTATTGCGGTTGTAGGTGGTATTGGTGAAAATCTACATTTTATTGATCGTTCACGTTTTAATTGTCATTTATTGATTGTAAAACCTAAGAAAGGTGTTTCTACAAAGAAATGTTTTGATGATTTAGATATCGAAACAGCTGTTCATCCAGATATTGATTTAATGAAGCATGCAATTGAAAAGAATGATTATCAGGGTGTTGTCAATTGTTTAGGTAATACTTTAGAAGCTCCTTCTATTAAGATGGTACAGGATATTCAGTCTATTAAGGATGATATGATGAACTTTGGTTTTGATGGTGCTCTTATGTCAGGTAGTGGTTCATCTGTTTTTGGTATGACTCAAGATCCTGAATTAATTGATAAAGTGCTTCCATATTTTAAAAAGAAATATAGTTTTGCAGTAAAAACACAGATTTACTATCCAGAGAAAAGGAAAAAGGGATAACTTGCGCCTTTTCTCTTTTATTTTGAATTGAATTTTGCTAGAATGTAGGGGAAAAAAAGGAGATATGTCGATGAAAGTTTATGCAGTTGTCTTAGCAGCGGGTAAAGGTACTCGTATGAAATCAGATGCACCTAAGGTTGTTCATGAAGTTTTATATAAACCAATGATCAATCATGTGGTGGATGAATTAAAGAAGTTAGATATCGCAGAAACAGTCGTTGTTGTTGGACATGGGGCTGACCAGGTCAAGGCTTTGTTAGATAACGACGTCACTACTGTCTTACAGGAAGAGCAGAAAGGCTCTGGACATGCTGTCATGATGGCAGAAAGTGTTCTAGGGGATAAAGAAGGAATCACTCTTGTATTAAATGGTGATGCACCTTTAATTACTGCGGAAACATTACAGGGACTTATTGATTATCATATGAATGGTAAGAATAGTGGTACTGTAATGACTTGTGATTGTGACTTGTCACTTCCATTTGGTCGTATTATTAAGGAAGATGGACAGGTAACAGGAATTGTAGAATTCAAAGATTTACAGGAATCTCAGATGGATATCACTGAGATGAATGTAGGTGAATATTGTTTTGATAACAAATCAATGTTTGAAGCTTTAAAGAAAGTAACAAACAACAATGCTCAGGGTGAGTATTATATTACAGATTTAATTGGAATCATGAATGAAGAAGGCAAGAAGGTTGATGGCTATAAGATTCAGGATTTCAGTGAAGTAGGTGGCATTAATGACCGTGTTCAGCTTGCTGAAGCAACTAAGTTACTTCAGAAGAGAGTAAATAAGAACTGGTTATTAAATGGTGTAACTATTGTAGATACTGATAACACATATATTGGTACTGATGTTGTAATCGGTAAGGATACAATCATTGAACCAGGTTGTATTATTAAGGGTCATACTACTATAGGAGCACATTGTCATATTGGTCCTTATTGTGAATTTACAGATGTAGATATTAAGGATAATGTGGAAATCAAGTTCTCAGTATTAAGCGATTCTGTTGTAGAAAGCGGTACTGATATTGGTCCTTATGCAAGACTAAGAACTAATTGTCATATTAGAGAGAATGTACACATTGGTAACTTTGTGGAAATGAAGAAAGCTGATTTTGGTAAGGGAAGCAAGTCTGCTCATCTTACTTATATCGGTGATGCTAAAGTAGGCGATGGCGTTAATATTGGTTGTGGTACTATCACAAGCAATTATGACGGTAAGAATAAGTCAATGACTGTTATTGGAAACAATGCATTTATTGGATGTAATTCAAATTTAGTTGCACCAGTGACTGTTGGTGAAGGCGCATTTGTTGCAGCTGGATCTACTGTAACAGAAACTGTAGAAGATGGTGCAATGTCTATCGCACGTGCTAGACAGGTGAACAAACCTGGTTATGCAAAGGTTTTAGAAGAAAAACGTATGAAGATTTATAACGAAAGAAACAAGAAATAAAAAAAGGGGACACATATGAAAAACAAAATTACAGTATTTTCTTTATCTTCAAGCAAGAAATTAGCTCAGGATATCGCAAGCATTTTAGGTACTAAGGTTGGAGACTGCAAAGTTCATCACTTCGCAGATGGTGAAATCTTATGTGAAATCGGTGAATCTGTTCGTGGTAAGGACGTATTCATTGTTCAGTCTACTTCTAATCCAGTAACTGAAAACTTAATGGAAATTTTAGTATTAACTGATGCTTTAAAACGTGCTTCTGCTCGTGAAATTACTGCAGTTATTCCATATTTCGGATATGCTAGACAGGATCGTAAAGCTAAACCTAGACAGCCAATCACTTCTAAGTTAGTTGCAGACTTATTAACTACAGCTGGTGTTAACCGTGTTGTAACTGTTGACTTACATGCAGCTCAGATCCAGGGATTCTTTGATATTCCAGTAGATGAAATGCAGGCTTTACCACTATTAATCAAATACTTCCGTAAAAAGAAGGTTCAGGATTTATGTGTTGTATCTCCTGACCACGGAGGAGCTACTAGAGCTCGTAAGATGTCTGAAGCATTTGACTGTCCTATCGCTATCATCGATAAGAGAAGACCTAAACCAAACGTTGCTGAAGTTATGGGTATCATCGGTAATGTTGAAGGTAAGAACTGTATCTTAATTGACGATATGATCGATACAGCTGGTACTATTACAGCTGGTGTTGATATGTTAAAACAGAAAGGTGCTAAGGATGTATATATTGCATGTACTCATGGTGTACTTTCTGGACCTGCTGTTGAAAGATTATCTACTTGTGCGGCAAAAGAAGTTGTTATTACTAACACTATCGAAATTCCACAGGATAAGAAATTTGATAAACTTGTTTCTGTATCTGTTGCAGGATTACTTGCACATACAATTGAAAACATTGAAAACGATTTACCAGTTAGTGACGTATTCACTCAGTATGATTGTTAATGTAGAGGACTCATCACGAGTCCTTTTTTAGACCAAATATAAGATTGTATATATGAAGTGAAATAAGGAAACTGCTCCTGTGGTTTCTATGCAGTAACGACTTGACTATGAAGTGGTTAAGTGTTAGACTTCAAATGAATTCAGAAATCAAAATGCATCAAACGAAAAGGTAAGGATCGGCATATCATTATCTTTTCTAACTTTTAGAGTGGTTTAGCACTAGGCTAGTTATCGTTTGAAAAATTCGTCTAACCATTTGCAGATGTAGTAGGTAAGAACACCCACCATGACGGTTATGAAAAAGTCGAACATCAAACTATAAGCATATGAAAATGAAGTGAAATAATTACTTATATCATTTTTATGTTACTATGACTTATATCGTTTTTATGCTACGACGACTTGACTATGAAGTGGTTAAGTGTTAGACTTCAACTGAATTCAAAAAACGAAATGCATCAAACGAAAAGGTAAGGATCCACCAATCCTTACCTTTTCTAACTTTTAGAGTGGGTTAACACTAGGCTAGTTATCGTTTGAAAAATTCGTCTAACTATTTGCAGATGTAATAAGTAAGAACACCTGCCATGACGGTTATGATAAACTCAAAAAAATGTATCACCCCCCTTTCAAGGAGGACGATATCAAACTAGATATGAGACAAGTAGTGAATTGGAAAAGTGCATTAAAAACATAGTACGTAAAAATATCCTCCTGGTTACTACCTAGAGGATATTTTCATTTCTAATTAAGTGCTTTTTTATTTAATGTCCTTAATATGGAATCCACTTATACTCTTTTTCTTAATACTCTATAGAGGATGATTGAAAGAATAGGAATCATTAAATATATACCAACAAGGATAGCCATATTAAAGAGTATAATCCAGATTCTCTCTTCCATATATAAGCTTATTGATGTGACAACAGTGCTATAGTGCAGTATAGATATTGCGATTACTTCTACAACTATGAGTCGATTGTATTAAACCATTTTTCTATTATGTCACATCTTTAAATTTAGAGTATTCCATCCTCTTCTACTACTTAAATAATATATTATTTGGACAAAAATAGTCTATATTTTGTGCATATGAGACATATTTTCCTGCGTAAAAGACATACGCTCTTTACAACTTATAGAAAAGTCTATTAAATATTCACTTTTTCTAGAAAGCGTATACATAATTATTCATAACATGATAAAATATATTGAGTAATAGGTATGAATTATCTATGTTTCCGAAGATGAGGTGAATAAATGTGATAGAAGTAATAGAAAAAATTGGAAATATTGAAAATTTATCATTAAAAAATGAAAAGATGGAAGTTGTTGTCTCAACATTTGGCTGTACTATTATTAAGATGATTGTTGAAGATAAGAATGGAGTAAAAGGTGATGTTGTATTAGGTTATGATGACTTTAATCAATACCAGACTCTAGATGGTTATCTAGGTGCATTAGTAGGTAGAGTTGCGAATAGAATAGGAAAAGGAACATTTGAATTAAATGGTGAAACATATCATTTACCTATTAATAATGGTCCTAATAGCTTACATGGTGGTATTAAAGGATTTAGTTATCAGATCTTTGATTATGAAATCTTAGATGATTATACTATTAAGTTTACTTATCATGCAAAGGATGGAGAAGAAGGTTATCCAGGTAATATGGATTTTAGTGCTACTTATCATTTAGAGGGTACTACATTAACTATTTCTTATCATGCTACGAGTGATAAGGATACTTTAATTAATATTACTAACCATTCATATTTCAACTTATCAGGACATAAACATAATATCTATAATCACACTTTAAAGATTGATGCTGATTATTATGAACATGTAGATGCAGATGGTCTTGCTACAGGTGAAAAGGAAGCTGTAGAAGGTACTCCATTTGACTTTAGAATACCTGCAAAGATTGGTGAACGTGTAGAAGTAGATCATCCACAATTAAAACTTGGTAATGGTTTTGACCATCATTTCTTCTTTACTACAGATAAGAACCAGGTTGTATTAGAAGATGAAGAAAGTGGTAGAAGATTAACAGTATCTACTACTTTACCAGGAGCACAGATCTATACCGCAAACTATCTAGATGGACGTATTGGTAAGAATGGTGAACCTTATAATGCGAGAGATGCAGTATGTATTGAAACGCAGAACTTACCAGACGCTATTCATATTGAAAAGAATCCAAGCACTATTTTAAGAAAGGGAGAAACATTTGATGCACAGACATCTTATTGTTTAGAGGTAATTAAATAATGAAACTTGCAACACAGATTATTGAAGATATTAGAAATGGTCAGGCAGATGCTTTATTAACTGATATTTATGTAGATGAGTCTTTATTAGATACTCAGAAAGAAAGATATATTGCAGCTATTGAAAAGTTCATCTCATTTTATGGTGATAAGGAAGTAGAAGTATTCTCAGCACCAGGTAGAAGTGAAGTATCTGGTAACCATACGGACCACCAGCATGGTGAAGTATTAGCTGCTGCAATTAACTTAGATATTATTGCGATTACAGCACCTAGAGATGGTGAAATTAAGGTATTATCTGATGATTATGACTTAAAGGCTGTAGCTTTAGATGACTTAGATAAGAAAGCTGAAGAAGAAGGTACTTCAGAAGGATTAATTAGAGGTACTCTTGCACGCTTTAAGGAATTAGGTCTTCATATTGGTGGTTTTGAAGCTTATATGACAAGTGAAGTATTACAGGGTTCTGGTCTTTCTTCATCAGCCGCATTTGAAGTAATGATTGGTACTGTATTATCAGGTTTATATAATGATATGACAGTGAGTCCAGTATTGATTGCACAGATTGGTCAGTATACAGAAAACGTATATTTTGGTAAACCATGTGGATTAATGGATCAGTGTGCAAGTTCAGTAGGTGCTCTTATTCATATTGATTTTAAAGACAATGATCATCCTGTTGTAGAAAAAGTAGATGTTGATTTCTCTTCATTCCATCATAGTTTATGTATTGTAGATGTTCATGCATCTCATGCAGACTTAACTGATGATTATGCAGCTATTCCTACAGAAATGAAGGAAGTAGCACACTTCTTTGGAAAAGAATTCTTAAGAGAAGTATCAGAAGAAGAATTTAAAGCACATATTCCTGAATTACGTGAAAAGATGAGTGATCGCTGTGTCATCCGTGCATTACACTTCTTTAAGGAAGATGCAAGAGTAGAAAAAGCAGTATCAGCCTTAAAGAACAATGACTTTGATACATTCAAGTCAGTCATCAAATCATCAGGAGACAGCTCTTATAAATACCTACAGAATATCTATTCTAACCATGATGAAACAAATCAGGCTGTTTCTATTGCCTTAGGCTTATCTGAAGATATCCTAGGTGATAAAGGCGTATGTAGAGTACATGGTGGTGGATTTGCAGGTACGATCCAAGCCTTTGTAGAAGATGATTATGTAGAAACATATAAGAATGAAATTGAAAAGTATTTTGGTGAAGGTTCTTGTCATATTCTTAAAGTAAGAAAGTATGGCGGTAAGAAAGTAGAATTATAAGCATTAGAAAACCTCTTTGTAAATCTTTGTATTTTATAGGAACTTTATTCGTTGATGAGTCTACCTTGGAATAAAGTTCATCTTCTTCAAAGACTAAATCAAAATATATTACGTCTTTGTTGAATCGTTCTATTTGCTGTTTCATTAATTGTTTTAATACAGTTCTTGATAAAGCAAGATGAAATATAACTAAAAACAATAATATAATGGCAAGAGTTATGCAAAAAGAAAAATCTCTCATAAATAGACCTATCAATAAAAATATCAAATCAAAACTGGATGTGGCTACAAATAAGATTTTAGATTTAGTAGGAAAGAATAGAATGATGATTTTTTTGAAAGTTGAATAATCCATTTTATTATTTTTGACGGTTAATATTTCCATTATTTGATACCTCGCTATTCATAATATATTAACTTTAACATGGATAAGTAACAATTGCATCAAGTATATCTGATATATATTACAAATTATGATTTCCTCTTTTGATTGATTATTTATTCTGATAAGATAATCATTTCATGATCTTGGCTGTGCTTGTATACAGAATAGCTTTTTACATCCAATGGTATATTAACTCGAACTTATATTTTACGGAAGTATTAAATCTAAATTCTATTTTGTTTAACTGTTTGGATAACCCTAAATTGAGTATATAAAAATAGTTGACAGATAATGATGATATGATAAATTACTTATTAGAGGGTGATATTGAATGAGGATTGAAGTTCAAAATAATGTAATTAATAAAGAAGTTCTTGAAAGGAATAAAAAATATTTAATGCCTACTTGGAAGAATTATTTGGCAAGAATATATATTACATTCTTTCTTGTATTATCTATAATCTGTTTAATACAGGGAACTTTTGAAATGAGACTATATGCATTTGCTGCTTTTACAGTTGCAGCAGTGTTTTTCTTCGCTCGTATTTACGTTACTAAAAGAAACATCAATTTAATTTTATCTAAACAAATAGAGATATCAGGAAAAGAAGAAGTATTTTATTCGTTGGTCTTTGGAAATAATAGTGTCAATATAATTTTATCCAGTGATAAAACAAGTCAAATAAAGTATGAAGATATTAACAAAATAATTGATACACCAAAAGATTTTGTATTTATAAGTAAACATAGCTCTTTTATTATTTGTCAAAAAGATAATTTAAAAAGCGATGAAAAAGAAAAAATATATGAAATAATAAAGCGTATGAATGTAAAGTTAGTAAAGGGAAAATAAATGTTGTATTCAATATAGTGGGCAATGTTGTTTTGAAGATAATAATGAACTATTAAATCTATTACAAAGTATACCTAATGTGAAGTGGAAAGAGGCTAAATACTGGACACTAATCTAGAAAGTAATAATAGATAGAATTATAACGACTGTGCATTTACTAATAGGGGGTTTATTCCCCTGTTTTTTTTATGTATACTTGTTTAAAAGCGAGGTAATAAGAAAAATGTTATTTAATACACATACACATTTAAATAGTGAACAATTATTTGGAAATCGTGATTTATATATTCAGAATGCAATAGATAGAGGTGTGAAGTACTTTACTGTTGTAGGTTATGATTTAGAGTCTTCACGTCTTGCAGTACAGATAGCACATGAGTATGACTTTATTTATGCTGCAGTAGGTATTAGTCCTAATGATTGTAAAGAGACAACAGATGAGGATTTAGAGGCAATAGAAGCACTTGCGAAAGATCCTAAGGTTGTTGCTGTAGGTGAAATAGGATTAGATTACTATTGGGATGAAGTATCTAAAGAAAAACAGATTGACTGTTTTAAGAAACAGTTAGAAATAGCCAAGAGATTATTTTTACCTGTTACTATTCATGCCAGAGATGCTTATGAAGATACATTGGATATACTTTCTAAGTCAGGTGTAAAGGGTATTATGCATTGTTATAGTGGAAGTTATGAGATGGCTTTAAGATTCATTAAGATTGGTTATTATATTTCTTTGGCAGGTCCTGTTACTTTTAAGAATGCGAAGGTTCCTAAAAGAGTCGCTGAAGGCGTAGATTTAAACTATCTACTTGTAGAAACAGATGACCCTTATCTCACACCAGCACCTTATAGAGGAAAACAGAATGAACCAGGTAATGTCTATTTTGTTGCCCAAAAGATTGCTGAACTAAAAGGATTAAGCTACGAAGAAGTCGCCAAACAGACAACAGAGAATGCACTTAAAGTATTCCAGTTAAAGAAATAGTAATTAAAATAGAGTATAATATAGTCTATCAGGAGGCTTTTTATGAACATTTATGATAAGCTCGAACAATTATCCCTTACAGAAAGTGAAAAAACACTTATAGACTATGTTATAGAACATTCAGAAGATATTATGAATATGTCTGCATCAGATATTTCTAAGAATAGCTATGTGTCTGTTTCTACTATTTATCGAATTATTGATAAACTAGAACTTTCAGGTTTACAGGCATTTAAATCCCATATTCACTTTGATCGTGAAAGATACCAGAAAGAACTTGTTTCAGTAGACTATAATTATCCTTTCAGGATCAATAATACGAACCATGAAATTATGACTAAAATGTTGAATCTCTATGATCAGACACTTCATTCTACATTAAACCTAGTGAATCTCGATGAATTTGGTAAAATTGTCCAGAAGATGTATGATGCGAATGCTATCGCATTATTTCCTTCTATAGGTAATTTCTTCATGGCTGAGTGTTTTAGACAGAACATGTTAGAAATAGGTAAGGATGTCATAGTAGAAAAACAGATTTTCTATCAAACAAAGGTGGCTGAAACATTAAAAAAAGGAGACCTCGCAATCGTGATCTCCTATGCTAATAGAACACCTCATGTAGAAGATTTCATCCGTGTGATGAATAAGAACCAGGTGACAACTGTTCTTATTTCTTCTACTAAAGAGAGTGAATTATCTAAACTCGTTGATTATCATCTTTATTTTGCATCGTATGAAGATTCAGAAGAAAAGATTGCCTCTTTTTCTTCAAGAGCTTCATTACAATTCTTATTAGATTGTTTATATGCATGCTATTTTAATAAAGATTATGAAAAGAATATAGACTATCGTATTGAACACTATATAGAACTCTCATAGTTCTGTGTTGTACTTAATATCATAGTCCCAAGAAGAATATATTCCTGCATGTTATCTACTTTGGTAATAGGCGGAATATATTTTTTTGGTATAAGAGTAGCCATTTCTTCATATAATGGGAGTACATGAGGAATAAAGTCACAATAGAATACAAGTTCCTCAGGACTTAATAAACTGATAATAGATACTAAATAACGGGCGACAACCTCAATACATCCTTCAGGAGACATACTGAGTGTCATTTTATCTTCTGTTAAATCTAAAGGAAGAAATTGTACTTCTCCTACTAAGTTATGCATACCATGTAGTAGGCAGTTATCCACAATAATACCTGCACCACTTATTGCATGTACAGGCTGGAATAAGAAAGCCAGTGAACTTACTTGATCCTGTGAAGAATAATAACCTACAGCTGCTGCATTGACATCATTACATATACATACAGGCAAATGATAACGTTCAGTGAGGACGTCTTCTAATCTCTCTGGTGTTTCCCATCCGACTAAACTTGTAGAAGACACATAACCATCATCAATAATACCTGGAGTCGCAATACCAATATAACGAATACGTGGATAATGAAGACGGGCAATATCTATAATGTCACAAACATCTTGAAGATTAACTACAGGTTTGATTACTTCGTTATCTAATAGTATTTCTTGATTCTTATCATATACACGATAAGCAACATGAATGGATTGTTTATTACGGAAAATAGAGAGAGCCAATGTCTTATGTTTAATTTCTACATCCAACATAACAGGTAAAGGAATCTTCTGATCAGATTGGTTCTTTTTAATCTCTAATGATTCTTTCACAAGTGTAAAGACGGCTTTTACATCATATTTCGCAAATACTTCAGGTGGTACATTCAAGACAATCTTATCTTTAAGAATATCACATGCTTTAGCATGTAAATAAGAAATCTGTGGTGCTAAGAGAACGACATCATAATCCTGCGCTACATAGTATAAATTATTATAACCACTTGCTTCTGTCACATAAGGAAGACTCATTAATTTAGAGGCTTCATTCATCTTCATCGCAAAATAGCTAGTTGTTAATCCACCACTACAGCACAACAATATCTTAATAGTAGGCGATTCACCAATATGCTTCATATAATGAGTGAGTTCTTTAAATAACTTCATTGCATGATTCAATGTTTTCATCTGGAAATGTAGATAATATTCAATCTCACCAGATTGTGTATTGGTTGCTTTAAACTCTATGATATTCAATGGATTAAAGACAATTTCAATATCGGCATGCTTATTATAGAAATGAATCTCTGTATAGTCTTCATTCACTTTTGTTTCAAAGTCAGGCACTTCCTGCAATAGAATCCATTTCGCAAAGAGTATTGTATAAATATCACTTAAGAAATCATCCATGAATATCACCTCCATGTCCATATTTTAACATACTCCTAATCTTTAAATACAGTAACTCTTGAAATATGAAAAATATATATCATATAAGCTAAATTAAAGCTGATAGAAATGAAAAGAACCTTGTGAATGCAAGGTTCTAGGTATCCATCTCAAAGATGAATTTAGTATTTGTGATATTGTTTCCTGATAGACCACTATAATGGTCTTTTTCTTTTAACTTCTTAATTGTAGTTATATCAGTGATTTTTTGAATACCTTCCTGATCAAATAGACTCATTCCTTCAGATAAGCTTTTTGCGCCAGTTGTAAGAGTCTGGTATTGTTGAGAAAGTTCATTCCCAGCTTGACTCAACTCTGATAAGCTAGAAGATAATGTCTCTAATTGTCTTGATACAGGACTTTGAGAAAGCAGTTGTGAGAGTTGTTCAAGACTCTTCTTATTTGACATTAAGCTTTCCTGAACACCTTCACTAATCGCTCTGTTTACTGCAGCACGCTGTTCATCAGTGAGATCAATGTTATTTATTTTAGATTGAATCAGTTCTGTAGGATCCTTCATAGAAGATATTAAGTTTTTAATCAGTGCCTGTGTAGACGCATCATATTGTTTAGAACCTTCTAACAATGCATTGGCTCCTTCACTTACTTTTGACACATTGGACATATATGTATGAAGATATTGTCCATACGTTGTACATCCTGCGAGTAATTGTGCTGAACCTTCTACTAACTTCTGTGATGATTGATTTAATTGATCCGTTGTCTTTGTGAGTTTACTTAAGTCTAAATCTTTAAAGATACCTTCAGTAAATATAGTACTCATATAGTCACATTGGAAGCTCTTGATCTTCATAGTCACTTCCATAGAATCCTTGAATGGTTCATAACCAGGACATCCTATTCCAACAATGGCTTGATAATCATCCATCAACATACTCTTCCCATTCTTCACTTCAATATCACTGACTGTTTCTTGAGGAAGAAGCATAATAGTAGTCGCTACGAAAGGAGTATCAGTATTATTTTTATACTTAAATACAGCCTTTAATGTCCCTGTTTTACCTTTGATATCTGTCACTTTCTGTCCATCCAAATAATAAGTCACATCGACACCAACAGGAAGTGCTGCATCTAAAGTACCTTCATACTGAATACTATTCTTATTATTCTCTATCAATAATTGATGATTATTCAAAGTTATATTCTCATCACCCTTATTACTGATATCCTTTAATACAGTTGTATCTTGAATAAGATCACCTTCACTTATAGAAGGAATAGTCACTTCCGCTTTTGTGCTTTTTATCTCTCCAAGTGTATTTGTCTTTACAGTAATGGTTTCACTCTTATTTACTGCTTCCTTTACATCATGTCCATTAGTTGTAAGTACAACAGGTGTTTCTTCTTTAATAGTCTTTGTTTTATTAGTCTTTGTCTCCGTTGTACATCCTGTAAGCATGATACAACATAGTATCGCTATTAACTTCTTATTCATACAAGTACCCCCCTATTCCACATTCTTCAATGCATCCTGCATTGGAATCTTCTTAATCTTCTTATACTCAATCAACATCACTATAAAATAACTTATAAAACCAATAACGATTGTCTTTAAGAAAGTAAGGTTACTTACCGTTAAAGGCATCCATCCTGCCATCTCCTCTTTCATCATTGCCTCAAATATAGGCTTTAATATCGCATAATCTAATGGCACAGTGAGAAGAATAAACAGAGATACAATAATAGATGTCGATACAATATAAATAGAACTTACTTCATGATTGGTATAACCAAGAATCTTTGTCATAGAAATAGACTGCGCATTCTTCTCTATAATTGTTTTTGTAAGAAGATAAATAAGCACAATAAACATGGTGACAGCCATTCCACAAAGTAAATAAGCCATACTTCCCATAGAAACATTCAATTGTCGAGATACTTTACTTAATGAATCATAATCAATAGTAGTTCCTATATACTTTTCATTGATATCAGTAATAGGATTCTTAGAGAAATATCCAGAAAAATAATCATCATCTAAATCAAATAACTGATTCATTTTTTTCTGATTCATGAATATCGCAATCGCACCTGGATAGTTATATTCTCCACTGACCTTTAATGTATACTTCTTATTTGTATACTCTGTCTTTAAGTGAAGTACATCGCCCTTATGTATATGATATTTATCCGCATAAGCACTTGATACATAAACACCATCACTAATAGAAACATAACGACTGTTCTTCTTTACTCCATATACAGTCACCGTATCCAAAGTATTGTCTTCCATTTTTAAACTATAAGCACTAAACTTCTCAGCTGTCTTTTCTTCTGTTTCTATTCCTTTTGTGAAAGTATAAGCTTCTATCATATTAGAAAAACTCTTTTCACTAGACTGCAAGCTTGCTGGTACTTTAAGAATATATTGATAATCTGCAAACATATTCTGCTTAATATTGGTTCCATAGGAATTGATAATATCTGGCATCGCAAGTCCAAATAATAAGATCATATTCGCAAACATTAATCCAATAAACATTACAAGATAATGGGCTTTATTCTGAAGAATAATACGTGTTCTAAAACGTGTAATAAAAGGAATACGTGTGGACAAAGGCATGACATGTGACTGTTTATGTCTCTTTAAATCTCTTCTTAAGAATTTAAGAGGAGATAGAGACAACTGTCTATTTAATATAAAGAGATTAATAATAAACATGAGTATAACAGGTATAATTGTTGTCTGAATAAAAGCACTTGCACTCCATACTGTTTGATAAGTCGTTAAACTATAACTGGCATAATATAAATTCGCCATAGTTACTCTAAAATAGGTATAACCTAGAATATTACCTATCAAGGCACTCATAAGTGTCACAATAATAGGAAGTGTCATATAATGACTGATCAATTCTTTCTTTGTATAACCAGATGCAAGTAATGTCCCGATCACATTGGCTTCTTTCTGGATTGTATTGGTCATAGTTACTGCAAATACAAATGCGATAATCACAATCATGATATATAAGAGAAGTCTGACCATCACGCCATCACTACCCATATCATCACCAGTAAAATGAATGGCCTGATTCTCATATTGAGGAATATATTCTTCTAGATGTACTTCTCTATTCAATAACTTTAAGAATGATTCAGATTTCTTTTCTTCATTTTTTGGCTTATTTGCATAAAGCCATGAATAACTATAGGTCATATGTGTTGTATCCCATTGATTAAATAAAGAAGGTTGTACAACAGCCACACCAAACTTGATGGCATCAAACATCGTATCGCTGTTATTCTCAAATAATGCGGAATAATCTGGTAAAGCCACTAAACCACAGATCTTTAATGAATGATTCTGACTCTTAATAGTATCCCCAATAGATAACTTGTTGTTGACGGCATACATGCGATCTATCGCAATTTCTTTATCATTTTGAGGAAGTCTTCCTTTCATCACACATACTTTATTCACACTTTGAGGTGTCGCAAAGATACGTAATTTATTTCCATTGATCAATGTTTCTTCTACATAGGAATGATCATAAAGACGCACACCAGCTTTAGAAATATTGATCAATGACTGATTATTTAGTTTCTTATCTACATTAAAGTGACCATCTTCAATCGTATACTTCTCAAAACTTTCATTATAAGCTTTGATCATACTCTCATCCGCCACAATAAAACCAGATACAAGACCAATCATACCTGTCATCAATAAGAAGATGACAAGATACTTACTCCAGTCTTCTTTTAATTCACGTATAAAACGTTTATTTAATGGATTCTTCATACTACCAATCCACCTCATTGACTCGTTTACGATTTGTATTGATATAGTCTTCTTTAATTCTTCCATCATGTAATACAAATATATGATTCGCAATATACTTAATAGATTCATTATGAGTCACCATGATGATTGTATTTCCAAACTTTTCATTAATATCACAGATCAACTGTAATATATCCTGAGAAGTACGATAATCAAGTGCACCTGTTGGTTCATCACAAAGAAGAATATCTGGATTCTTTACAACTGCACGTCCGATTGCAGTACGTTGCTGCTGTCCACCTGATAATTGATTAGGTAGTTTATTCTGGTGTTCATATAAACCAAGTGTATGTAATAAATCATCAATATCCAAAGGCTTCTTACTTAAATAAGCACCTACTTCGATATTCTCTCTCACTGTTAAGTTAGGAATTAAATTATACATCTGGAATATATAACCTAGATGATCACGTCTGTATTGACTTAATTCCTTCTCTTTCATTGTCTTTAAACGATGTTTATTAATAATAAGTTCTCCCTCATCTAAACTATCAATACCCCCAATAATATTAAGTAGTGTAGATTTACCAGAACCAGAAGGACCAAGTAGTACACAAAATTCCCCTTGATTAATAGTCATATCAATCCCCTTTAATACATCAATATGACTCTCTCCCTGTCCAAAAGATTTCTTTAACCCTTTTATTTCTAAAAAGTCCATAACATCTCCTCCTGTGTTAGTATTACCTAACTATATTATAACCGAATAGTTAGTTCGTGCAAACTAAAAACTATGATATAATGAAGAAAAAATGAGGTACATATATGAATTATACAGAAGAAGAATTATGCACATTAGTCGATCAATTACCAGACATTCAATATAACTTACAGATGCCCGTAACTTCTATTAATCTATTAGGTTTAACACCTGATTTATTTGATGAAGAAGTCTATGAAATATTAAAGGATTATTTTACTGAACAGAAATACAATGTCCTTACAACTTTCTTATATCATGATACATCACTTGATATGGCCGGTTATGCAGATGTAAATATTGTAGTATCAGTCAAAGGATTAAAGATTGCTGAATTATTAAAAGAGAAGTATGGCACGCCTTATGTCGTAGGATTCCCATATGGGAAGTTCTCTTCTTATTTCTTTATGGCTGTTGAACAGGCATTAGAAACGGGCATTGACCAGATTCCTTATCAGAACTTCTTTAGATTACAGACAGAGCAGATGATTCAATTACATGGTGATCCTGTTATTATGAGTTCTATTGGTTTCTCTTTATCACAACAATATGATTTTGGTTATCAAGTGGTATCAAATAGAAAAGAAACATTAGGTACAGTAGATTTGAAAGATACTAAAAAAGATGATATCCAAGTCGATATCACCTTCCCATTACATGAATCTATATTTGATTTAACCATTCATGACTTGTAATACACAATTTTCTATTGTTTCTATTCCCTGGTCATGAAAAGCATGAAGTAATTCTTCATCATAAGTTCCTGGCTGCATCCAGGCATACTTAATACCAAGCTCTCTCATATCTCTTATATAAGTCATACCAATTGTTTTATTGACGACAAAAACAACAACATCTACAGGATACTCTATATCCATCAGAGATGTATACATCTTATCATTGTCTATTGTGTCATACTTAGGAGATATACCATACACATGCTTACCTGCATTCTTTAAACGTTGATATATTTGATAACTATACTTACTAGGATCAGGACTCATCCCAATGATACAATAATTATTATAGATCTTTAAAATATCTCTTTCTTTCACCGTTCATCACCGTTTTCATTATATCATACCACCAACATTTTTGACTGAATTTTACACCATAATAATGCATTTGTGGTATAATGACAAACGCGAATTGATGTGTTAATATAAACACGTATTAAATAAGAAAGGAAGGTCGTTTATAGTGTACGATATTATAGTTGTAGGTGCTGGCCATGCAGGTATTGAAGCATGTCTCGCTGGTGCAAGAACAGGAAATAAAACATTACTTATTACAAGCAACTTCTCTAATGCAGGAAGCATGCCTTGTAATACATCCATCGGAGGACCTGCAAAGGGCATTATTGTAAGAGAAATAGATGCACTTGGGGGACAGATGGGTAAAACTACAGATGCGACTTACCTTCAAATGAAGATGTTGAATACTGCGAAAGGCCCAGGTGTTCAGTCTCTTCGTGCACAGGCAGATAAGAAAGCTTATCCACGCTATATGCAGAAAGTATTAAAGGAACAAGAAAATCTTGATATTGTAGAAGCAATGGTAGAGGATTTGATTGTAGAAGGTGATGAGTGTAAGGGTGTTATCCTTGCGGATGGCACACGCTATGAATCTCATACTACAATTCTTACTACAGGAACTTATTTAAAGGCTGAAGTCCTTGTCGGTCATTCTAAGACTCCTAGTGGACCAGATAAACAGAAGGAAAGCTTATATTTATCAAGTAAGTTAAAGGATTATGGATTTAGAATCCAAAGATTAAAGACAGGTACACCACCTCGTGTAGAAATCAATTCTATTGATTATTCAAAAACAACAGTACAGCCTGGTACAGATGCGAAACTTTCATTCTCATATGAAACAACACATTTCACACCAGTAGAAGATCAGACTGTATGTTACTTAACATATACAACGGCCCAGACACATAAACTTATTAGAGATAATTTGGATAAATGTGCGATGTTCTCAGGACTTATTAAAGGTATTGGACCACGTTATTGTCCATCTATTGAAGATAAGGTTGTTAAGTTTGCGGATAAGGAAAGACATCAGATCTTCCTAGAACCAGAATCTAAGGAAATGAATACAATCTATGTACAGGGATTCTCTACATCAATGCCTCATGATATTCAGGAAAAGATGGTGCATTCATTACCAGGACTTGAAAACTGCACTATTTTAAAATATGCATACGCGATTGAATATGATGCGATTGATCCATTACAGTTATGGCCTAGTCTAGAAACAAAGGTCTTAAAGAATCTCTTTACTGCAGGTCAGATCAATGGTACTTCAGGTTATGAAGAAGCAGCAGGTCAGGGTCTTATTGCCGGTATTAATGCGTCTAAGAAGGTAAAGGGTAATAAACCTTTAATCTTGAAACGTGATGAAGCTTATATCGGTGTACTCATTGATGACTTAGTGACTAAAGGTACTAAAGAACCATATCGTATGTTAACAAGTCGTGCTGAATATAGATTATTATTAAGACATGATAACGCGGATGAAAGATTAAGAAAATATGGCCATGATGCAGGTCTTGTAAATGATGAAGTCTATTCACGTTATTTAGATAAAATGAATCGTATCCATGCTGAAATAGAACGTCTAGATACCATTCATTTCTCACCTAAGAGTGAAATCAATGACCTCTTAGAAGAGAAGGGCTCAACACGTTTAAAAGAAGGTGTAACTGCCCGTGCTATTCTTCAAAGACCAGAATTAGTTTATGAAGACTTATTACCTTATATTGAACATGTTGACTTAACTGAAGAAGAAATGAGAAGAGTCACTATTCTTATTAAATATAAGGGATATATTGAAAAAACACTAAGACAAGTAGAAAAAGTAAAGAATATGGAAGAAAAGCAGATTCCTGCTGACTTAGACTATGATGATGTATTAAACTTATCATTAGAAGCAAGACAGAAACTAAAGAAGGTCAGACCTGTAACTATTGGTCAGGCAACACGTATTTCTGGTATTAATCCTGCAGATATTTCTGTTTTACTTATTCACTTAAAAACACAATACGGAGATTAATATGACACAACAAGAATTTATTGTGAGCTTAGAAGAAAAAGGCATTGTGCTTTCAGAGAAACAGATTGAACAGTTTGAAAAGTATTATGAAATACTTGTAGAATGGAATGAGAAGATGAATTTAACAGCTATTACAGATCGTGAAGGTGTTTATTTAAAACACTTCTATGATTCTCTTACAATTGCGTTTGATTTCCCATTCTCTAATCAAACAATCTGTGATGTAGGTGCAGGTGCTGGATTCCCTTCAGTTCCACTTAAAATCGTTTATCCAGAATTAAATGTCACTATTGTAGATTCTTTGAATAAGAGAATCACATTCTTGAATCACTTATTTAAAGAATTAGAATTAGATCATATTCAAGCAGTTGCATCACGTGCTGAAGATTTCTGTAAAGATCATCGTGAATCATTTGATATTGTCATGGCCCGTGCAGTTGCAAGATTAAATATCTTAGATGAACTTTGTCTCCCATTAGTGAAGAAAGATGGTTACTTCCTTTCATTAAAAGGACTCAAAGCCCATGAAGAATTAAAAGATGCGAAGGGAGGCATAAAGGTACTTGGAGGAGAAGTGATGGATGATTTTACTTTTACTTTAAGTGATCAGAATGATCATCGTCATAACATCGTGATCAAGAAAGTGAAATCAACACCTGCAAAGTACCCAAGAAACTATGGACAAATTAAGAAGAAGCCTTTATAGAAAGAAAAGGAACGTTATTAAAGATGCTTATTGTTTCTTAGACATCAATGATATTGTTGCGAATAAGGAACAGCCAAGAACTCATTTTGAAGATGAGAAGATCCAGGAACTCGCTGAATCTATTATGCAGAATGGTCTTTTACAGCCTATCGTAGTCAGAGAATATGAAGGTAAATATCAGATTGTTGTAGGGGAAAGAAGATACCGTGCCTGTAAACTAGCAGGTATTACAGAAGTACCATGTATTATTCAGGAACTTGATGACAATCAGACAGCCAATGCTGCATTAGTAGAAAATATTCAAAGAGAAAATCTTTCAGCAATAGAAGAAGCCTTAGCTTACCAGCAGATTCTAGATACACAGGGTTTAACACAAGCCCAACTCGCTGAAAAGGTAGGTAAGAAACAGTCTACAGTAGCTAATAAACTTAGACTCTTAAAGCTTCCTATCACTGTACAGGAATCAGTTAAGAAAAAAGAAATCTCTGAAAGACATGCCCGTGCTTTATTAAAACTAGAAGATACAGCACAACAAAATAATATGTTGAAGGAGATTCTTGAACAGAATTTGACTGTCGATGAAACAGAAAAAAGAATTGCGAAACTATTAACACCTAAAAAAGAAAAACCACGTGTACGTAAATTCTCTAGAAGTGTTAAAATCGCACTCAATACAATCAATCAGGCAGTAAAGATGGTCACTGATGCAGGAACTGATGTAGAAGAAAACATCGATGAAACAGATGACGAAGTCATCATTACTCTAAAAGTAAAGAAGTAGGTCCTAATTATTAGGATCTACTTCTTTTTTAAATCTTTCTGGAATTCTATTATGGAATACAATATCCATAACTTCATCATAACTAAATTCATAACATTCATCTGTTTCAGTCACATGTATTCTTAATACATCACCTCTTTCTGCTTCTGTTAAGAATAAATATAAATTTTTAATTAATTCTTCCATAGGGTACCTCCTATATATTTATTCTCAAAGAATCTTTAAATTACTTAATATTCAGTCAATGATATATATCATATTGTTTTTTTTGACGATTTATATATAGTAATATTAAAAGATATGCTCTCGTGTATTGAAAGGAGAAAGCTATGAAGAAAGCACTTATTATAATAGGAGAAGTCGTTGTATCATTTTTTGTCGCTCTCTATGTAGGATTACCATTAGCGAGTCTTGTGACAGGATTGATAAGTTATCATGACAAAGAAGTAGAGTTTTTGATGATCTTCCTTATTATCCTATTTGGAATCATGATCTTGAATAAGCTCAACAAAGAATGAGTATATCCTCGGATATACTTTTTTAGTAAAAAAAAGATTGAGCTAAGCTCAATCTTCAACACATACGCATACGGGTGCTGGAATCTCTAATTCAGAATCTGTCATCAATAGCTTTTCATTCTCTTCATCAAAAGTAAGTACCTGAAGTTTATTATCTTCCTGTGCACCTACAATAACATACTTATCATCAATAATATTGAAGTCTCTAGGTTCTTTACCAGTATGTACCATATAAAGTAAAGAAATCTTACCATTCTCTTTATTGACTCTATATAAGGCAATAGAATTATGACCTCTATTAGAAATAAGTAGATGTTCTCCACTCTTTGTGAGATGAATTGCGGCAGCTGCATTAAATCCCTTAAAATGACGTGGAACACAATGAATGGCCTGAACTAAACTCATACGACCCTCATTATATTTAAAGACCATGATCTTATTTGCAATCTCATTAATGAGATAACCATAACGCCCATCCTGTGAGAAAATCAAATGTCTAGGACCAGAACCAGGTACAACATTTACTGTATAATCTGTATTCTCTTTAAGAACACCATCTTTATAATTGTACATTACAATCTTATCAGCACCTAAATCTACAGCATATAAGAAACGTCTGTCAGGTGTAAAACCAACATTATGTACATGAGGGGCAGTCTGTCTCTTTAATAAATCAGGCCCCATACCAGTATGTCTCACAGCACCAATCTTATGATCAATACGATAATTTTCTAGCTTATAGGCAGCTGTTGCACCAACATGATAATTAGCTGCAAAAATATACTTATTATCATCAGAGATACATAAATGTGTATAACTTCTACCAGAAGAAGAATAGTTATTATTAAGAATCAATTCATTCTTATGAATACTAAAACTTCCTAATCCTCCACCTTCATTATTAGATCTTGCATTCTTATAAGATACATAAAGTTCTTTATTCTTCGCAATCAGATATGATGGAAAATCTTGAGTTAAGATCTGTTGTATTTTCTTTAATTCCAATGTTTCTTCATTAAAAGAAACGATATAGATTCCTTTATCGTCACCTTTACCATAGCTTGCAACATAAAACGTTTTCATAGGACACCTCCACATGAAAATATTTTATCACAATTATTCTCTATTTACTAATGAGTTTCATTATTATAAAATGATTGTACAATAGTCAAAGGAGGACAAGAGGTTGGATAATAAGGAACTTTTATCTATGAGTGATGGTCTTTTAATTCAATTATTACAGAAAAATGCAAGATATAAGGTTTCTGACCTAGCCGCCGCGCTAGCAGAATCTAAAGACAGCATTGTAGAAAGATTAAATAGACTAGAAAAAGAGAAGATTATTTGTGGTTACCATACTATTGTCAACTGGGACAAGACAAATACTGAACTTGTGACTGCGATGATTGAGATTAATGCTATTCCTGAAAGAGAATATGGTTATGATCGTATTGCATCACACATTTATAAGTACGAAGAAATTGAAACAATGTATTTATTATCAGGTGATTATGATTTTATGTGCATTGTAAAGGGTCGTACTATGCAGGAAGTCGCGCACTTTGTTGCATCTAAATTAGCATGTATTCCTGGTGTTACAGGAACAAAAACAACATTTGTGTTAAAGCCATATAAGACAGATGGACATGTCCTAGTAGATGATGAAGATGGTAAAAATACGCGACTGGTGGTGACTCCATAAAATGGATTATGAGAAGAAATTAAGTACTGCAGCACAAACTATTAAACCAAGTGGTATTCGTAAGTTCTTTGATCTTGCAAACCAGATGGAAGGTGTTATTTCATTAGGTGTAGGGGAACCTGATTTTGCGACACCTTGGAAGATTAGAGAAGCTGCAATCTATTCAATTGAAAAAGGACGTACTTTCTATACTGCAAACAGAGGTTTATTAGAATTACGTCAGGAAATTAGTAATTATTATTATCGTCGTTTTGGTGTACATTATGATCCTGAAAATGAAATTATTGTGACTGTAGGTGGTTCAGAAGGTATCGATATCGCAGTAAGAGCCTTAATGAATCCAGGTGATGAAATGATTATCTTAGACCCAGGATATGTCGCTTATGAACCAAGTGTTATTCTTTCAGGAGGAGTACCTGTAAGAATTCACCTAGAAGAAAAAGATGAATTCAAATTAACACCTGAAAAGCTCAAAGCAGCTATTACACCAAAAACAAAGGTCATGTTGATCAACTTCCCTTCAAACCCAACAGGTGGGGCAATGACAAGAGAAGACTATGAGAAACTTGTACCTATTATTAAAGAATCAGGTATTATTGTTATATCAGATGAAATCTATGCAGAATTAAGTTATGAAGAACCATTTAGTACATTAGCTTCATTCCCAGAAATCAGAGATCAGGTTGTTGTCATCAATGGTTTCTCTAAAGCTTATGCTATGACAGGCTGGAGATTAGGTTATGTCCTTGCAAACCCAGTACTCTCTAAGGCAATGTGTAAGATTCATCAGTATATTATCATGTCAGCACCTACTGGTGCACAATATGGTGCAATAGATGGACTGAGACATTGTGATAAAGAAGTAGAAGAAATGAGAGCCTCTTATCTCTCACGTAGAAACTTCCTTGTAAAAACATTTAATGATATGGGACTTCATACATTTAACCCAATGGGTGCTTTCTATGTATTCCCATGTATCCGTTCTACAGGACTCACATCTGAACAATTCTGTGAAGAACTATTAAATGATCAGAAGGTAGCCTGTGTACCAGGTACAGCCTTTGGTGATGCTGGAGAAGGATTTATTCGTGTCTCTTATGCATACTCACTAGAAGAATTAAAAATTGCGACTGAGAAGATTAAACTATTCTTAGATAACTTAAAAAACAGATCTCATTAGAGGTCTGTTTTTTCTCTTTCCAGCATCTCCTGATAGCTATAAACACAGCCACAGTAGTTCTGTCTATACATATGATATTCATCACTCATACGTGTTGATTTCAAATAACCATTATCCTTCTTAAAATCACTATGAAGGAATTTTGGTGCTTTTAGATCTAAATCATCACCAATCTCATTGATCCATTGGCTATTCTTATGAGGAGAAACAGACAACACAGTTGTCCAATAATCAAAACCATGCATTCTAGCATAATCTCTTGCTTTCTCCATTCTTACTTTATAACACACATAACAGCGGTAGCCTTTTTCCCCAGTATCCTTATATGGCGCAATATGCGTTAAATATTCTTCAGGATCATAAGTATCTTCTACCACTTGTACATTCTGATTCTCTTTATCATTGAACTCTTTCACAAATCTTTCTAACTCAGATTCACGACGATGATACTCATCAGCAGGGTAGATATTACTATTTGTATAATAAATAGTAATATCAAAGTACTGACATAACTCCTTAATTACATTAGAAGAACAAGGGCCACAGCATGCATGAAGCAATAACTTTGGACGTCCTTCTAAATGTTTAAGAGTCTCTAACATCACTAAACGATAATTCTGTTTCATTAGTGAATAAACATTGCATCACCAAATGAGAAGAAACGATACTTCTCATTTACTGCAATCTTATAGGCATTTAAGATATGTTCTCTACCTGCAAGAGCACTTACAAGCATCACTAATGTAGACTTAGGAAGATGGAAGTTTGTGATCAATGCATCAATACCAGTAAATGTATAACCAGGATAAATAAAGATATTTGTATTTTCATGAGCTGCTTTGAAGCATCCATATTTAGAATGGTTGGCTTCTAGTGTACGGCAAGAAGTAGTACCTACCGCAATAATACGTCTACCTTCTTTTTTAGCCTGATTTAATTTTTCAGCGACTTCTTCACTGATTTCATAATATTCACTATGCATATGATGTTCTAATACATTTTCTACCTTAACAGGTCTAAATGTACCTAAACCAACATGTAAAGTCACATCTAGGATTTCAACCCCTTTTTCTCTTACTTTCTGAAGTAATTCTTCAGTAAAATGTAAGCCTGCAGTAGGGGCAGCAGCACTACCTTCTACCTTTGCATAGACTGTCTGATAACGATCAGGATCATTTAACTTTTCTTTAATATATGGTGGTAAAGGCATAATACCTAACTGATCAAGAATTTCATAGAAAATTCCATCATAAATCATCTTGAAGATACGAATACCTTCTTCTCTGATTTCAGTACACTGAGCCTTTAAACGACCATCACCAAAAGTAATCACAGTACCTAGCTTTACAATCTTCGCATTACCTACTAAACATTCCCATAAATCATCATGAAGATCCTTTAATAAAAGAACTTCTACATGTCCACCAGTTTCTTCCTTAAGACCATAAAGACGTGCTGGAATAACCTTTGTATTATTTCTTACAAGCACATCACCAGGCTTTAGATAATCTAAAATATCATAGAAATGTTTATGTTCAACATCTCCTGTTTCTTTATCTAGAACCATTAAACGTGAAGTATCACGTTTCTTTAATGGTGTCTGTGCAATTAATTCCTCTGGAAGATCATAATCAAATAATTCAATATCCATAAAACTAAAACGCCCTTTCATAAACATCACGACCATACTGTTCTAAGAATTCTTCCTTAAAATCAGCTAAACGGTCTTCTTGAATTGCTTTTCTAATATCTGCTGCAAGATCTAATAAGAATGCAACATTGTGAATAGATAATAAAGACTTACCAAAGATTTCATCACACTTGTGAAGATGTCTTAAATAAGCTCTTGTATAATTTCTACATGCATAACAATGACACTTATCATCAATAGGAGTAAAGTCACGTTTATACTTTTCATTATTGATATTCATACGTCCATGATGTGTCATAAGTGCACCATGTCTTGCGACACGTGTAGGAAGTACACAGTCAAACATATCAATACCTCTCATAGCACCTTCAATTAAATCAATAGGATTACCTACACCCATTAAATATCTAGGCTTATTTTCAGGTAACCACTTAACACTATCTTCAATCATTTTATACATGATTGGTTTAGGTTCACCTACAGAAGTACCACCAATAGAATAACCAGGGAAATCCATATCAACTAAAGTCTTAGCACTTAGTTCACGTAAATCCGCAAACTCACCACCCTGGACAATACCAAATAAAGCCTGGTCTTCTCTCTTATGTGCTTCCTGACCTCTCTTAGCCCATCTTAATGTTCTTTCTACAGAGTTCTTCATATAATCATGAGTACATGGATAAGGTGCACATTCATCAAAACTCATAATAATATCAGCCCCTAAATCTTCCTGAATTGCGATAGACTTTTCAGGAGATAAGAATAGCTTAGAACCATCTACAATACTCTTGAAGGTAACACCTTCTTCTTCAATCTTACGTGTCTTACCTAATGAGAATACCTGGAATCCTCCAGAGTCTGTAAGAATAGGTCCATCATAGTTCATGAACTGATGAAGCCCGCCTGCATCTCTTACAATATCACTTCCTGGTCTTAACCATAAATGATAAGTATTCGCAAGTACAACCTGAGAGCCCATTTCTTTAAGCTGTTCAGGAGAAATACCTTTTACTGTTGCCAGTGTTCCTACAGGCATGAACATAGGTGTTTCTACATCACCATGTGGTGTATGAAGAATCCCATATCTTGCGCCTGTCTGTTTACATACGTGTTTACATTCATACCAAAAATCTTTCATTATATCACCTCGATAACCTTGCCTATTATACGAAAAAATAGCCATTAAATCAATAAAAAAGGGGAAAGCTCCCCTTTCTTAAGAATATTATTTGTGTTTTAAGTCATCCAGTTTTTTAAGGATTAGAAGTCCAAAGATAATAATCAGTCCAATGATCATTAAGCCATAGGCTTTAATATTTGTATCATAAGGTGATATAATATAGACTATTTGTTTAACACAAACTAAAGCGAAAAGTGATGCAATAAACCAAATGAAAAATTTTACTACAAGATTGTTTTTTAGATATTTCTTGATACTGTTCTTCATATATGTTCCTCCATCTAAATTATAACAAATTTTGTTATAAAGAATGGATAAAATAAGGTAAAATAAAAGAGGTGAAGATCATGCTACTTAAGCAAATGAAATATTTTATCACTGTTGTGGATTGTCATAGCTTTACAGAAGCAACAGAACAATGTTTTATTTCTCAATCTGCCATTTCTCAACAAATAAAGTGGTGGAGGGTTGTTTTTATGAATAATGTTGTACACTTTAATATGATTCTAGAAATCAATCAATTACTTGAAGAAAATAATATAGAATATTCAATTCATGGTGTTGGTGGATGTACATGCGGTGGGTTAGAACTTAGACAAGATGGTAAAAGTTATCCTACAGATAAGATTTTAGAAATCATAAATGGTTCTTTAAAAAATCACTGGATTTATGTTCAAGAAAACAAAAATCAGCCAGGATTTCTTACAGTTCATTCAAAATTTGATTAAAAACCTTGACTATAAAGTAACTCTATAGTGTTAGATAAAGTTAAGGAAGGGGTGTTATCTATGAAAACACACGAATTAGAAAAAGAATTAGGAATCTCAAAACATACCATCTTCTATTATGAAAAGGAAGGAATCGTTACACCACAAAGAGATGACAATGGTTATCGTAGTTATAGCCAAGAAGATTTACAAAAATTGATCATGGTAAAATTTTTACGTAATTTAAATATTTCTATTGATGATGTAAAAGCAATTTTAAATAATGAACTAGATTTTAAAGAATGTTTAAAAATCAATCAAATTCATCTAGAAAAACAAATTAAGAGTTTAGAAGAAGTTCAAGGAAACATTGAAATGTATGTAAGAAAAGATTTACCAATGTTACCTGCTTTACAACAAATCCAAAGAGAAACAAAGAATTATAAATTAGGTTATAAAAAAACAACGGATACAGTATCTCTTGGAAGAAGACTTACAAAGAAACTCGCAATAAAAAAATTCTTATATAAATTTATTCCTACATTTTTAATTGTTTTATTCTTTAGTGCTGTAAATGAGCAAGATGTTTTAACAAGAGTACTTTCAGTATTAGTGATTTCATTTGTATTTACAAATGGTTTTATTGCTGCTGATTTCCAGTTTTCACAATTATGGTTAAGATTACCACTTGATCAAACAAGAAATCAATCGGTAGAGTTTTTAAATGATCGTATTCGTTATTATCAATTTAAAGGTTTCAAGGATAATTTGAAATATTTCTATGCCGTTTTATTTGGAAAAGAAGCTAAGTTTATGAATGAATATAAATATGAAGATATTCAAAGTGTAGAACTTCTTTTAAAACATCGTTATGAAAACTATGGAACACTGATTGCTAGAGATTGGTATGTTCTTGATTATCGCTTTGAATTTAAAGATGGGAATCATTTCTATTTCTATTGTCCTTTTACAATTGATGATGATGCCCGCTTTATTGGAATGATTTTAGATGAAAAGGTAGAAAATTTGATCGATAAAGATCATGTCATGGATGCTTTGAAAAATGGTATTCATTTAAATGATTATATGAAAAAGACTGAAGATTAAACGTCTGTAATGTTCTGTATAAATATATTACAATAAAATTATAAGTACTAATTATTTTTAAGGAGGAAATAGTACAATGAAAAATAAAATTATTATAAAATTTATTGTCTCAATTCTTTTAGCCTATCTAATGGTTTATATTATTGATTCATTGCTTAGTAATAGTAATTTATCTCAACCAGGAATTGATCATATTGTTATCCTTGATTTTATTTTTGCTAGTTGCATTGTTATTATTGCGCTTATTATTATATTTGGTTTTTTAATCTTAAATAAGCATAAGTAATTCTAGAATTTAACTTATGTATTAAATGAAATCGCTCTTTTTAAGTAAAATGTTGCTTTGGGTGATTATATTACGCAGCAAAAATATTATAATGATACTCATGATATGTTCCTTAAGTGAAATAGGCAATGGTATTAAGATAAAGAAAACTAATACCTTCGTGTCATTAAGAAAGGGTGTTTGCTATAAAATAGCAGACACCTTTTCTATTACCGCTAAAAAGCATTTGAAAATAACATGGTTTATGAACTGCTCCTAAAGAACTATTACATAGTTCTAAAAAATACATTCCTAAAATAATAGTGCATAATAAATTATGTTAGGATGCTCTATAATTTAGAGGCTTACATGATTGTTTTTTTATGACGCATTTAAATGATTTTTATGGTCTTTTGGGAATAGAATTAATGACTTTAGTTAAATACATGGAATGTGTGAAGTAGTACCATTTACTATACGTAATATCTAGTTTTATAATACGAAAAAATCCAGGAAATAATCCTGGATTAATCAAATGTAACATATTCGTTATCTAAAGGTTTAGCCCCTTCAACATGATCTACATCAAGAACACAGATATTCGCATTCATAGATGGATCATATTCAATATGTGTATGACCTTCTAATAGAAGCCATTCATTAGGTATGAATTTAGACGCATATTCACTTACACAAAGCATACCAATTAATGAAGTATCCTGTTCACAGCATACCATTGCATAGCGACCAAGAATAAAACCATTAGGAATCACTTTATCGCGACCTATAAACTTACCTTTGATCTTGATTGTCTTTTGATCATAACGTTCTGGATGTTCCATCGCATCATAACAGAAGATACCAAAATCATGATCCGCAACTTCTAAATGATCCTGTGTATAATCATATGGTAACTCATCATCCTGCATAGTATTGACAGAACCATCTTTATTTTCATAGATGATCTGACATACAGGATTCATTGCCTTGATGTTGTTTCTTAAAGTAGACTTCTTCATACCATCTTCAATACGATTAAAGATGACTAAGTCACTCTTAGCACAATGTTGGAATAAGAGTGCACGCATGTTATTCACATAAAGCTGGAAAGTAGAGGCATTGATAGTAGTTAGAATCTGTACAACATCCCAGTTTTCAGGGAATTTTGATTCTACAAACTGATCCACATTCCACATACCATTAAATTCTACAAGAACCTGTGTAGGATGATATTTCTCCTTTAAATCCTTAAAGAAATCGGCAGTTAAGTCTTCTTCATTCTCTACATAAACAATTTCACAGTTATGTTCCTTAATAGCTGCTTCATTATATTCTACTTCACCTTCTTCTGTCACAATAAGCACAGATGTCTCATAATCACAGAAGTCAGTATTAATAATTGTATCGTTGATAAATGTTGTTTTACCACTTTCTAAAAAGCCAGTAAATAGATAAATTCTTGTTTCTAAATTATCCATACATTAACCTTTCATTAAATCATAGATTTTATGTGCATCAAGCTTTTCACCAATCACACACATTCTTCCACCAACATCTGGTGTACATTCACGGATTTCATAATCACCACTTACAAAGTCAAACTCAAACCACTTACCATCAGTACCCTTTACAATACCCTTAGAACGAAGAATATGACCTAAAGATTCATCAGCACCTAAAGTCTTTAACTTATCATCAAGTTCTTCTTTAGTAAATGGATGTGCTGTTTCAATACCGATACTATTGAATACTTCATCTGCATCATGCATATCTTCTTCATCATAGTATAATGTGCTTTCTCCATCATGGTGATGATGATGTTCATGATCATGTTCATGGTGATGTTCACATTCGCATTCGTGGTCATGATCATGATGGTGACCACATTCACATTCATGGTCATGATCATGGTGATGATGATGTTCATGATGATGTCCATGAACACTTTCCTGATGTTCCTTTTCAGCCGCAATCAATGCCTTTTCTAAAGCATCCTTATGATTACTTGCTTCAAGAATCATATCACCTGTAATCTGATCCCATGGAGTAGTAACGACTGGTGCATGAGGATTTAATTCTCTAATAATATCTAAACATTCCGCAATCTTTTCTTCAGATACATCCTGTGAACGGCTTAAGATTACACAGCTTGCTGCACCAATCTGGTTATTAAAGAACTCACCAAAGTTCTTATGATACATCTTACATTTCTTTGCATCTACTACAGTAAAGAAACGATCAAGTGTTAAATCAGCACCATGTACCTTCTGTACAGCCGCAATAATATCAGATAACTTACCAACACCTGTTGGTTCAATAATAATACGATCAGGATGATATGTATCTACAACTTCCTTTAGAGCTGTTTCGAAGTCCCCTGCAAGACTGCAACAAATACAACCCTGACTTAATTCATTGACAGTAATACCTGCATCACGCATAAAACCACCATCAATTCCAATTTCACCAAACTCATTTTCAATGAGTACTAACTTTTCATCTTTTAAAGATTCATTTAATAATTTTTTAATAAGTGTTGTTTTACCAGCACCTAAGAATCCAGAAATAATATCAACTTTTGCCATTTTATTGACTCCTTTCTTAACCATTTCACATTATATCATTTTTCTTAAAAAACGCTCATAAAATGATAAAAAAGCTTATATAAACTTTTCAATAAATAAGCCTATTCCATTAGAATCTTTATCCTCTGTGACATAGTTAGCGACAGCTTTCGCATGAATAGACCCATTTCCCATTACTACACCAACACCTGCTTCTTCCAACATATCTATATCATTATCTTCATCACCAAAAGCCATACATTGAGATATAGAAATATCATGAAGGGCTAAAGCCTCTTTCAAACCATTAGACTTAGACACATGAGGATTCATATATTCATATAAGAAACTGGTAGTCACTAAGGCAGACGCTTTATATTCTTTATTCTTAAATGATTTAGAACGTTCTACTATCTGAGGCATATAGCTTGGATTACATATAATCATCAATTTACGATAAGGACGTGTTAAGAACGTATCAAAATCTACAACTCTATATTCAATTCCATCACCTTCAGCCATATTTCTAATATAGTCATCATCCTTAGGTGCATATAGAATACCTTCATGACAGATTGTAAAGTTACAATCCATATCTTTGTAATGATTCATGATTTCTTTAATCAATTCAGGACTCAAAGTATGATTCTCCTGATATAGATCAAGAATATAATCATCAATCTCAGAACCTCCAGAACCCACTACAAAATCAATACATCCTTCAATACCCCATGATTTCATATGATTTCTTACACTATCTGCATCTCTACCTGTACATATTCCAAATAATATACCTTTACTTCTTGCTTTCTTGATAGCTGCAACAGTTCTTTCATCTACGACCTGTTTACTAGTCAGTAATGTTCCATCTACATCACATACAATAGCACGTATATCCATATTTATTCCCCCGTCATTTTTATTATAGTACTTTGTCTTCTTTTCAATATTCTCTTCATAATGTCTCCTAAATAAGCTGTATAAAGAGTATCTAATACAAATAATAGACTTAATCTTGTGCTATAGGAAGATATTTTCTTATAGTGATTTTCTTTTAACGTAATCTCAATTTCAGGATCATATTCAGTAGAAGAAATCAGTAGAATAGGGACATGATTCTTATAAATCAGATAATCCTAATGTATTACATTAAAACCTGCTTCACTTATTTCCTTGTCAGACATATGAATCACTTTCTTAGAATTATCTAAAATATTTATCATATTTCTACAACTATGTATATGTCTGTGTTATAATCCCAAAAAAGGAAGGCGATATTTATGATAGATGGACATATGCATCTAGAATATGGGGATCTCTCAAAAGAGTATGTACTACAGTTTGTGGAAAGTGCAGTAAAGAATGGCATGGATGAAATACAGATTCTTGATCACACACATCGTTTTAAAGAATTTAGACCTGTTTATGAAGGTGTAAGAAAAGCATCTCCTTATCAAGAAGAATGGTTAAATAATAAAGAAATGAAGTTTCATAGTACTTTAGATGAATATTGTGCTTTAATTAAAGAAATCAAGGCAATGGATTTACCTATTAAGGTGTCTTTTGGTTTAGAGGTTTGTTATGTACCTGAATATGAAGAAACAATTCGAGAAATATTAAAACCTTATCATTTTGATTTCTTAGTAGGAGCCATTCATTCTATTGATGGTAAACTCTATGATATGAAATGGTCAGAAGAAATCTTATGGAACAAGTATCCTGTGGATGAAATCTATAAGAGATACTATGAATGTGTTTTCTCACTTGTAAAATCTGATTTATTTACACAGCTTGCACATCCAGATACGATTAAGATGTTTGGCCATTATCCTACTTATGACTTACAGCCTACATATGATGAACTTGCTGAATTATTAAATGAGCATCATATGAAAGCAGAAAACAATGTAGGATGTTACTATCGTTATCATACACCTGATATTGGCTTATCAGATCAGTTATTACAGACGTTTAAAAAACATCATGTCCAGATGATTACTGCAAGTGATGCGCATCATCCAGAAGATGTAGGTCGTAATATAGCAGATGTCTGGGAAAAAACAATGAAGTGAAGACTATCTTCACTTTTTTGATATATTTTTATCATAATAGTACTTGAATGATATACAAATATTGATAAGTTTGTTTCTAATTTTGTATTGAATGATTCACTGGAATTTAATGAATATATAATAAATATGAAGGAAGGAGAGAGACTTATGAAGAAGATCTTATTGGTATGTAATGCTGGTATGTCAACAAGTATGCTTGTATTAAAGATGGAAAAGGCAGCACAAGATAAAGGCATTGAAATGGAAGTTAAGGCTCTCCCAGTAACAGATGCAGAAAAAGAACTCAATGACTGGGATGTCATTATGTTAGGCCCACAAGTTCGTCATATGGAAAAGAGATTAAGAGAATTAACATCTACACCAATTGAAGTCATCAATATGCGTGACTATGGTATGATGAACGGTGAAAAGGTATTAGATGCTGCTTTGAAAATCCTCGGATAATATTTGATAATTGAATTACTCCTTAATGTAAAAAGTGAAGATGGGTTCATCTTCACCTTTTGTTTTTCTCCAATTTTTCTAAATGTTTCTGATGGAGCTCTTTATAATGATTAAAAGCATGAGGATTTAATTCCTGTAGCTTCTTTTCATATTTGTTTCGGTACTGTTTTAATACACGTAATGTTTCAGGATTCATTTCCTGTAACTTTTCTTCAATACGATCACGATATTGTTCGAGTCGTTCTTCTACATACTGCTCATTTTCATGAATCTTTTCCATGATTTCTGGAATATGCATTTCTAGTCTTGATAAGAATTCGTCTGCTTCAATCAAACCTAGTTCACCAAAGTCTGTATGATTTTCAATATCCTTTAATAGATCAGGAGATAAGTCTGTTTTAGAATGAATCTTATCCAACATTTCTTGAGTCATCTTCTGTTTATACTTTTCAGCTTCATTTCCAAAAGCCCATTCTAATTCAGGCTGTATAAATGAGATATGTGATGTTTCTAAATCTTCTAATGGATAAGGAGGGACAAGCCCACAATCTAATAATGCCTGCTGCATTGTACGTCTTACATGACCACTTGTAATTATTTCTATACCACCATTTTCTCTTAATGCTTGATTAAGGTTATCCATATGACGTGTTAAATAGAAATCTATATTTCTTTTCTGTAGATCATTATAGAAGATAATCAAACGATCAATTGCAGTAAAATCAATATTACTAATACCAGAAGCATCTACAATAACCTGCTCAGTATCTTCTTTAATCGCTTTTTCTATATCTTCCTGGAACTTATCAATATTCGCAAAGAATAGATTTCCTGGGAAACGATAAATAATAGTATGTTTAATTGGTCTTGCATTCACATTCTTCTCTAGGTTAAAGAAACCTGTCTGTCCGGGAATAACACCTAAGAAATGGGCTGGTGGAGTGACAGCCTTAATAACTACAGCGAGGAATGATAAGACAATACCGATTACTACACCATAAATAGTTCCAAAGATAAGTACTCCACAACATGCTGCCATAAAGATATAGAATTCATTTCTACTTTCTTTAAATAAACGTTTACCTAACGCAAAGTGACAGGCACCAAGTAAGGCGGTAATAACGATGGCAGTTAAAATAGGAACAGGAAGATATTCAATAAAACCTGTACCAAATAATAGAAGAAGTGCCATAGTCGCAGCAGCTGATAAGCTCATGACCTGAGTCTTACATCCATACTGTCTTGCGAGACCAGTTCTAGAAACAGACCCATTCGTCGGACAGCATCCTACAAGTGAAGTAGCCAGTTCAGCCATACCATAGGCAAATATTTCTTTATTTCCATCTAATTTATAGCCATCTTTCATTGCATTACCCTGTGCAGATAATAAAGTCTGTGCGAGTACAACGATCGCAATAGATAATGTAGTAAAGAATAAAGCAGAAATATCTACATGGGCAATAGAAGGAATCACAAGTTTTGGTAAACCTGGATCAACATGAGGTAACAGTTTTACTCCATATTTTTCTAAAGGGAATAGGGCAGTCAATAAAGCACCGATAAACATCATAAGAATAGGCATAGGAATCTTCTTATTTATTCTCTTTACGACAAGAATAATGACAAGGGTACTAATACCTAATACAAAAGATAAACCATTAAAGAGTGGTAACTCTTTAATAATATGATTGACTAATTCGAATATTTCACCTGTTCCTGTTGTCCCACCAAAGAGTTTAGGAACAAGCATCATAATAATAGATAAACAGATACCTGTTACGAATCCACCCATGACAGGTGTAGAAATATACTTAACAGCACGTCCTGCTTTAATGATTGAAAAGAAAATCAACCATAAAGCAACCATGAGTGCAATAACAGGGACCACCTGCATTGCTTCTTTAGTTCCTGCAGTAATACCAAGAGTCGCCAATGCACTTCCAGTAAGAGCTGCAGGGGCTGCATCTACACCAAATACAAAATCATGACTCGTAGTAAATAAACTAAATACGAGAATAGGAACCAAAGAACCATATAAACCATAGACCATTGGTAGACCTGCTACCTGAGCATAACCCATGGATATAGGAATAGATATAAAAGCAACAATAATACCTGCAAAAATATCATTCATTGTTGCATTCTTAAATTTCTTCATAAGCCACCTCTTTCTTAATTCTAATTATAATGATTTATCAAGATGAGTCTATCTCTATCAAAATACATCTATATTGTATACAATCTGGAATAATTTTCAAATTATTTGTATATTTTAATAATATCAGTGGACAAATTTGTATTTATCTAATATAATGCATATAAATTGACAAGGAGGAAATCGAAAATGACAGATAAGAGAGTTTATAATTTTTCTGCAGGACCATCTCAGTTACCTGTAGAGGTATTAAAGGAAGCATCAGATCAGATGCTGAATTATAAAGGCTCAGGAATGAGCGTAATGGAGATGAGTCATCGTTCCTCAACATACCAAAAGATTTTTGATGATACAAAAGCAACTTTAAAGAAAGTTTTAAATATTCCAGATAACTATAAGATTCTATTATTACAAGGAGGGGCAACACAGGAATTCACAAACATTGCCTTAAATCTTATGGTGAATGGTAAATCAGATTATATCGTTACAGGAAGCTTCTCTGGTAAAGCGGCAAAAGAAGCGGCTAAGTTTGGGGATGTTCATATTGCCTATAATGGTAAGGACAACGATTTTACAGAAATTCCTACACAGGATCAGTTAGATATTCGTGAAGGTGTTGATTATGTACATCTTTGTAACAACAACACTATCTATGGTACAGAGTGGAACTATGTACCAGATACAAAGAGCGCACCACTTGTAGTAGATATGTCTTCAGATATCTTATCAAGACCTGTAGATGTTTCTAAATATGGTGTTATTTATGCCGGTGCACAAAAGAATATGGGTATTGCCGGACTAGGTGTAGTTATTATTAGAGAAGATCTAGTAAAATCACATCCAGCTAATATTCCAGTTCTTTCTGAATTAGATACTATGTTAGAAAAGGATTCTATGTATAACACACCACCATGCTGGGCTATTTATATGTTAGGTCTCGTAGTGAAATGGATTGATGAACAGGGTGGACTAGAAGTGATGAAGGAAAAGAATGAAAAGAAAGCTAAACTTCTTTATGACTACTTAGATCAGTCTGATTTCTATAAACCACATGCAAAGAAAGATGCACGTTCTAATATGAATGTGACTTTCACAACACCATCTAAGGAATTAGATGCTGAATTTGTAAAGGAATCTATTGCAGCAGGTATGACAAACTTAAAAGGACACCGTAGTGTAGGTGGTATTAGAGCATCTATCTACAATGCAATGCCATATGAAGGTGTAGAATATTTAGTTAATTTCATGAAAGAATTCGAGGAGAAACATAAATAGTATGTATAAGATTAAAACTTTAAATAAGATTTCTGAACAGGGCTTAGAAGTCTTTGATGATAATTATGAAGTCGGTGATAATTTAGAACATGAAGATGGGATGTTAGTTAGATCAGCTAAATTACATGACTATGATTTTCCAGCTGAATTAAAGGCTATCGCAAGAGCAGGTGCAGGTGTCAACAATATTCCTGTAGATACATGTACTGAAAAAGGAATCTGTGTATTTAATACACCAGGGGCTAATGCGAATGCGGTTAAAGAATTAGTATTATGTGCTTTAATCTTAAGTTCAAGACAGGTGATTCCTGGTATTGAATGGGTAAAGACATTACCAGCTGATGATTTTGGAAAAACTGTAGAAAAAGGTAAGAGCCAGTTTGTTGGTCCTGAAATTGATGGTAAGAAGCTTGGTGTTATTGGTTTAGGTGCAATTGGTGTGAATGTAGCCAATGCAGCTGTTAAATTAGGTATGGAAGTATATGGTTATGATCCATATATCAGTGTCAATGCAGCATGGAAATTATCTAAATGGGTTCATAAAGCAGCTACTGTAGAAGAATTATTCAAGGAATGTGACTATATTACTATTCATGTACCAGCAACTCCTGATACAAAGAACATGATTAATAAGAAGTCACTTGCAATGATGAAAGACGGTGTACGTATCTTGAACTTTGCACGTGATACATTAGTAAATACTGCAGATATCATTAAAGCATTAAAGTCAGGAAAAGTGGCACGTTATATCACAGACTTTGGTTCTAAAGAACTTGTAGAAACTGAAAATACAGTTGTATTACCACACTTAGGTGCTTCTACTCCAGAATCAGAAGATAACTGTGCAACTATGGCTGTAAAAGAAATGATTGATTACTTAGAAAATGGTAATATCCAGAACTCTGTTAACTTGCCTACAGTTGTAGAACCACGTACTACAACATATCGTGTATGTATTATTCATAAGAATATTCCTAACATGTTAGCAGTATTTGCGAACGCATTTGCGAAAAAGAGCATGAACATTGAAAACATGGTCAATAAAGCACGTGGTGAATATGCATATACTGTCATTGATACAAATGATTTATCAGAAGATATCACTAAAGTGATTGAAAATCATGAAGGTGTTATTAAAGCTAGAATTATTGCGAAGATTGTTTTTTAAATCCTTCTTTTTGAATAGTCCATCTTAGTGATGGACTTTTTCTATTGAAAAATGTAAGATGGGAGTGCGAAAGGGGTGATGGGATGAATAAATTAGTAGATGCTTTATCCTGGGTGGCTATGAGATGTACTCAGAATAAATACTTAAATGCGATTAAAAATACATTCCAAAATTATATGCCAATATCTCTTACAGGCGCTGTTGGAATATTTTGGATAAATGTACTAGTTAATGATCGTGGGGGATTAGGTGCTGTTTTTCCACTTATTATGGAATTAAAAATTTTTAATCCAATCTTTGAAGCATTGAATTATGCAGCCATTTCATGTATCTCTATCGTAATTGTATTATTATTATCTAGTGAAATTGCCCAGGCAAATGGGGATCATGATATTTATCCTGTGATTGTCAGTTTCTTAAGCTGGCTGGTTGTTACACCACATACAATAGATGGCTTACATATCAATGTACTATTACACACAGGTGGTGGGGCTATTGTACAAACAAAACTATCCACCTTTGTGCATATACCACATTCTATAGGAATCACTTTGAAAGATTTTACTGCGCAAGGAATAGGTATCGGTTATACATCTTTATCAGGACTCTTTACCGCAATGCTTGTCGCTATAATTGCGACAGAACTCTATCATTTATTAAGAAACTGCGATTGTCTCTTAATAAAGCTTCCTAGTCAGGTTTCTACCAATCAGGTATTATCATTCATGAATATCGTACCAACATTCTTGACACTCTTAATTATGGGTTCTGTCTCTTATCTTTGTATCCTAAGCACAGGTCATACACTTAATACAAATATATATAATCTTGTACAGTTTCCGTTACAGCTGATGGCAGGGGATAATTTAATTGCGGTTCTTGTTTTGTATTTTATTATCTTATTGTTCTGGGTTGTTGGCTTCCATGGGAAGAATCTTATGTTGCCTATCGTTGAATCTTTGTATAGACCATTACTCTATATTAATATGGCATCATTTAATGCGGGGTTAAGAGGAAAAGATATACCATATGTATTCAATTCAATGATGTTTCAGATGTTTGGAGAAGTTGGTGGCTCAGGATGTACATTAGGGCTTGTGATATATATACTTGTTTTTTCTCAAAGACATGATAATCGTCTAATAGCGAATATTTCTTTATTCCCAAGTTTAGCGAATATCAACGAAACAGTCATCTTTGGTATGCCCATTGTGCTTAATCCTCTATTATCTATTCTATTTATTCTTGCACCACTTGTCTCTCTTACAGCGGGTTATTTCCTTATTTCAATAGGATTCTGTCCACATGTGATCATGGAAGTACCTTGGGTTATGCCACCTATTTTAATGGGCTTCTTAGTTACTGGAGGAAGTATCTATGGGGCAATATCACATCTCATATGTATATGTATCTCAGTACTTGTGTATGCGCCATTTATTTATATATATGAGAGAAAACAAAAGAAAGAAGAATATATCTATTAAAGTGACAAAAAGAGTGGATTTATGCATATAAATTCGCTTTTTTTGTAACAACTATACAATATCCTTAAGAATACTTGTTTAATCATTTTGTTAGATTATTATAAAGATGCAAAAAGAAAATAAATTTTTGCTTCCTAAATCGTCATGAGACGTCCAGCTCATGACATTTTTTTATTATTATCATTGATAAAATACCAATAAGATGATAATATATTATCATCTTAAGATTAAGGTCTTAAGATAGGAAAATCTAGTTATACATATCGTGAGGTGTAGGGACCTCATGATCTTGTGCAGATATATCTGCATCTCCTGTACATTCTTATTCGGGTGCGAGGATAAGAATGATCACTGCTCGTAAGAGTATTGCTAATAATTAAATCCCTTATTGAACATGGATATAAAGTGAGTAATTAATGAAACCCTCATACTTTTAACTCATTATAACTTTGATTTTCCTAGGAACGCTGATCCTTTTAATCATTAGGGCATTGATTGAAAAACAGCCACTGCATTCATATTTCATCCATATCAAGCCAAAAGAATATTTATGTAGTGCATGATCCTCCTTATGGAGGATTCTTTTTTTACCAATTATTAATATACTCTTCACTTGATGGTAACCATACTTATTGTATAAGGTGCTATACTTGTGCACAGAGAGGAAACTATATGAATTACGATGTGAATTACTTAAAAGAAGTGCTTTATCATGCTGGTGAATGTTTTATGGGGCAGTTAAGGGATGATCAAATCTATTCTAAAGGGAAAGATGATTATGTAACTGAAATAGACCTCATTGTACAGGATAAGATTAAGACATGTTTAATGGATAAGTATCCTAATGTACAGTTCATGAGCGAGGAACAGATCAATGAAGTGGATTTAAGTCAACCATGCTGGGTATTAGATCCAGTAGATGGTACAACAAATCTTATTCATGATTATCATTGCAGTGTCATTTCATTGGCATTGTTAGAAAATGGTGAACCAACAATCGGGTTAATCTATAACCCCTATATGCGTGAGCTGTTTTATGGTGTTAAAGGACAAGGTGCGTATTTGAATGAACATCCTATTCATGTAAGCCATCAAGAGAACCTCTCATCAAGCTTAGTAGCTGTAGGAACAAGTCCTTATTATAAAAATGATGAAATGCTGGATAAGAACTTCCATACAATCAAGGAAGTTATGAAGCGTTGTTCTGATATACGTCGTAGTGGATCCTGTGCATTAGATATTGCATGGACAGCTTGTGGGCGTGTAGAGGCTTATTTAGAACGTCGTGTCAAATTATGGGACTATGCTGCTGGTAAGGTGATATTAGAAGAAGCTGGCGGTATACTATGTGATTATCGTGGACATCCAATTAAAAACCAATTAATCACAAATTTAGTTGTAGGCAAAGAAAACGTTGTTCACGATCTGATATCTCAATGTATTAATAAGTAGGGTGACCTACTTATTTTTGCATTTAAAAAACCTGGAATAAATCCAGGTTAATCAATAGGTTCCTGATAGAACCTTCCTTTAACAGCATTTGTTTTGACTATATTAACGAAAGCCTGTTTATCAATACTTTTAATAATTTCATAAACATCATTGACTTCTGCAGCACTGACGACTGTATATAACATGACACGATCTTCATGTGTATGAGATCCTTCGCCAGTAAAACGAGTCATACCATGATGTGTCTTAACTAATAATTCTCTTTCTAATTCATCTGCTTTATTAGATATGATGAATAAAGTCATCTGCTGATCTGATTTGTGGAAAGTATCTATTGCCTGAGTAGATACGAACTGGAAGACAATAGAATAAAGAGATGCTTCAAATCCAAATAACATTCCAGAAGTTAATAATAGAATAATATTAAATCCTAGAATGATATTCCAAGAAGAGATATTCCACTTACGATGAATATAGACTGCAATAAAGTCTGTTCCACCAGAACTTGCTTTACCATATAAGGCAATAGAAATAGCCAAACCATTTAATAAACCACCAAATAAAGCAATTAATAATGGATCAGTTGTCACCTTATAAGAAGGAATCAAATCAACTAAGAATGAGTTTAAAACAATCATTAATACACTATAACCAGTAAAACGTTTTGAAATAAGTTTAAAACCAATGATAGCTGGTATCGCATTTAATGAAATATTAAGTACAGAATAAGGAACAGTAATGTTAGCATACTTCAACATTATTCTCTGTATTAATAGAGTCATACCGGTAATACCACCAGGGACTAATTCACCAGCACGTACAAACGTCTTAATATTAAAGGCCATTAAACATGACGCAAGAATAACGCATACGAATGATTTGAGGGCTTTTATTGACCTTTTTTGTTGTATTTCCTTTTCATATAACATAAATTTAACATTCGCCTCCTAAAATTCGACCAAATTGTACTATTGTTTAAACAATAAAACAACCGTAATTATGTAAAAAGTAAAAAAACACATTTACATAATCTTAAGATAATACATACACAAATATGATTTTTTTGTTAAGGAGAAAAATTTATGATGTAGGTGTCTTAAGAAGACGGGAGGAAAAAAGTAAATATGAAAAAAATATTAACGCTTGTACTTACATGTGTACTTGCATTCTCACTTGCTGGTTGTGGAGGATCTAAAGATTCTTCAACTGCTGGTTCAGGAGATTTATCAGGAAAGATCTCACTTGATGGTTCTACATCAATGGAAAAATTCGTTACTGCCTTAGGCGAATCTTTCAAAGAAAAGAACCCTAACGTTACAGTTGAATCTCAGTTCACAGGTTCATCTGCTGGTATTGCTTCAGTATTAAGTGGTAAGGCTGATATCGGTGATTCTTCAAGAGCATTAACTGATGAAGAAAAGAGCCAGGGTCTTGAAGAAAACATCGTAGCAATTGATGGTATCGCAGTTGCGGTTAATAAAAATAATACTGTTAAGAATGTAACTAAAGAACAGTTAATTAAGATCTATACTGGTGAAATCACTAACTGGAAAGAACTTGGTGGTAAAGACGAAAAGATCGTTGTTATTGGTAGAGAAGCTGCTTCTGGTACGAGAGGTGCTTTCGAAGAATTATTAGAAGTAAAAGATAAATGTCAGTATGCACAGGAATTAGATAATACTGGTGCAGTTGTTGCGAAATGTGCTTCTATTGAAGGTGCTATTGGTTATGTATCACTCGATGCAGTTGATAAATCAATCAACACATTACAGTTAGACGGTGTTGATTGTACAGTTAAGAATATCAAAGCTGGTAAATATGCATTACAGAGACCATTTGTAATGGCTACTAAAGGTAAAATTGAAAAGCAGTCTAAATTAGTTCAGGCATTATTCGATTACATTGATAGTGATGAAGGGCAGGCTATCATTAAAAAAGTAGGTCTAATCAGTGCTAAATAGCATTGTCGGTACCAATAAAAGTAGACAAGCATCAGAAAAGGCAGCCGCATTAATCGTTAGTGTATGTGCTGCTTTTTCAATAGTTGCAGTCGTCGCTATTACTGCCTACATGATCTATAGCGGCACACCTGCACTTGCTAAGGTTAGTATCGGAAATATCTTATTTAAAACAGAATGGGTTCCTTCTCAAGGAAAGTTCGGTATTCTTTACATTATCTTAACTTCTATTGTTGGTACTTTACTTGCAGTCTTAATCGCAATCCCTGTTGGTTTATTTACCGCAGCCGCATTAAGTGAAATGGTTACTGGTACTCCAAAGAAGATTATGAAAGCAGCTATTGAATTATTAGCTGGTATTCCATCAGTTGTTTATGGGTTACTTGGTATCTTGATCATCAACCCACAAATGTATAAGTTAGAAAAGTTTTTTTATCATACATCTCATTCACATCAGTTCACTGGTGGGGCAAACCTCATTGCCGCAATTATAGTATTAGTGATCATGATCTTACCAACATTAATCAATGTCTCTGAAACAGCTCTAGAAACTGTTCCAAATCATTTAAGATTAAGTTCTTATGCACTTGGTGCAACTAAAATTCAGACAATCTTTAAAGTCGTTATTCCAGCGGCTAAGAATGGAATCATGAGCGCTATTGTGTTAGGTGTTGGACGTGCTATTGGTGAAGCAATGGCTATCTTACTTGTTGCAGGTAACGCAGTTAATTTACCTGCACCATTCAATTCAGTACGTTTCTTAACAACAGCTATCGTATCTGAAATGTCTTACTCAAGTGGTGTACATAGACAAGTATTATTTACAATCGGTTTAGTATTATTCATCTTCATTATGATTATCAATATTGTATTAATGAAGATTCTAAAGAAGGGTGAAGAAAATGGATAAAGCAGATTCTAAAAAAGTATCAGCTACATCCCCATTAAAGGAAGTGAATGCTGTGGATAGAACGTTATATCATAAAAAGAAAAGAATAGGAGACACTATACTACGTGGACTTATTTATCTATGTGCTGGTTTCTCTAGTATCTTAATTCTTGTCATTATTGGTTATGTATTCTCTAAAGCCATCCCACATTTCCATTTCAAGAATTTAATTGAACCAATGAGTCAGTTAATGAACCCTGAAGGTTTATTAGGTAACATCATCAATACTCTTTATATTGTCGTAGGTACATTATTATTTGCCTGCCCAATTGGTATTGGTGCTGCTATTTACTTAAATGAATATGCAAAGAATAAGAAGTTCGTTGCAGCTGTCTCATTTACAACAGAAGTATTATCAGGTATTCCATCTATTATCTTTGGACTATTTGGTATGATCTTCTTTGGTGAAATGTTAGGACTTGGTTATTCAGTTTTAAATGGATGCTTCACACTAACTATTCTTATCTTACCAATTATTATTAGAAACACTCAGGTTGCCTTAGAATCAGTTCCTTCTTCATATCGTGAAGCCGCATTAGGTATTGGTTCAACTAAGTGGTATATGATTCGTACTGTAATCCTTCCAAGTGCTATGCCTGGTATCTTAACTGGTGTGATTCTTGGTATGGGACGTATTGTGGCTGAATCAGCTGCCTTATTATTTACAGCAGGTAGTGGTTATTTTATGCCAAGAGGATTCTTCACTCACTTAATGGAAAGTGGTGGAACACTCACAATCCAGCTTTATATGGCAATGAGTAACGCAGAATATGGACAGGCCTTTGTGATTGCGATGATTTTAATTATTCTTGTATTAATCATGAACTTTATCGCTAAGTGGCTATCAAGTAAGTTTAATGTAGAAAAAGCAAAATAATGAGGTAAATATATATGAATAAAATGGAAATTAAGAATTTAAACTTATGGTATGGTGAAAAGCATGCCTTAAAGGATACAAGTCTAGAGATCCCAGAACATAAGATCACAGCATTCATCGGTCCTTCTGGATGTGGTAAATCTACATTCCTTAAAACATTAAACCGTATGCAGGACTATGTAAAAGGGGTAAAGATTACTGGTCAGGTGACACTGGATGGTGAAGACATCTTTGATCCTAGAGTAGATACAACTTTATTGAGAAAGAAAGTAGGGATGGTATTCCAGCAGCCTAACCCATTCCCAATGAGTATCTTTGATAACATTGCCTATGGACCTAGAATTCATGGGATTAAGAATCATGCTGAATTAGAAAAGATTGTAATTAGATCATTAAAGCAGGCTGCTTTATATGATGAAATTGCAGATCGTCTAGATACAAGTGCATTAGGTTTATCTGGTGGTCAGCAGCAGAGATTATGTATTGCGAGATGCTTAGCTGTTAACCCAGATGTTATCTTATTAGATGAACCTACAAGTGCCTTAGATCCAATCTCTACATCTAAGATTGAAGACTTATTAATGGATCTTAAGAAAGATTATACAATTGTGATTGTGACTCATAACATGCAGCAGGCTTCACGTATTGCAGACAATACAGCATTCTTCTTACAGGGTGAAATTATCGAAACTGGTGATACAGAAAAGATCTTCTCATTCCCTCAGGATAAGAGAACAGAAGATTATATCACTGGTAGATTCGGTTAATATTTAATAATCTAAATCAATATATTATAATGAAGGGGTAAATATTATGAGAAGTCGTTTTGATAGAGAACTAGATACGCTTAATGTAGATCTTCAAAAGATGAGTGGTCTTGTAGAAAATGCGTTAGAAAACACTATTGCTGCATTTAAAAACAAGAACACTAAGCTTGCGAAAGAAGTTATGGAAAATGATCGTATGATCAATGATATGGAACGTTCTATTGAATCTATTTGTTTTAAATTAATGTTAAGACAGCAGCCAGTGGCAAGAGATTTACGTATTGTAACTACTGCATTAAAGATTGTGACTGATCTAGAAAGAATTGGTGACCAGTGTTCTGATATTTGTGAAATTATCTTGGATTTATCTGGTGATCATATTTATAGAACAGTAGAACATATTCCAGAAATGTTAAAGACTGCAAAAGAAATGGTGCATAAGTCTATTGAAGCCTTTGTAGAAGGTGATGTAGATAAAGCCCATAACATTTCTAGAATGGATGATGATATTGATGCATTATTCTTAGATATTAAGAATGAAATCATCCAGATCATGAAAGAAAATAGTGAAAATGCAGATGACTGTTTAGATTACTTCATGATTGCTAAATATCTTGAAAGAATTGGTGATCATGCATCTAATATCTGTGAATGGTTAGACTTCATGGAAACAGGATCTATCAACCAGCAGCGTATTATTTAAGGGGGATATAACCAATGAGCGAACGTATATATGTAATAGAAGATGATGAGAATATTCAGGAAATTATCAAGTTATCTCTTGAATCAAGTGGGTATCAAATTACCCTCTTTAATAATGCGATAGATGCAATTGTCGCAATTCATGAAGATACACCTGATCTTGCAATATTTGATGTCATGCTGCCAGAATTAGATGGTATTTCAGCCATTAAACAGATTAGAAAGACTAATACAACTTTACCTATCTTAATTCTTTCTGCAAAGGATCGTGAAATAGATAAGGTAAGAGGTTTAGATTCAGGCTGTGATGATTATATGACGAAACCATTTGGAGTGCTGGAACTTGCTGCACGTGTTCGCTCATTACTTAGAAGAAGCCAGCATCATTCAAAGCTTATTAAGACAACATCTTTAGAAATTGATAAGTCTAAGCATATTATTTTAAAGCAGGGTGAAAAACTTGAATTAACTCATAAAGAGTATCAGTTACTACTCTATTTAGTAGAAAATAAAGAACGTGTTGTAGAAAGAGAAGAACTTTTAAATAATATCTGGGGTTATGATTTTGTAGGCGAATCAAGAGCCTTAGATGTTCATATTCGTTCTTTACGTGCAAAACTTGGTGATGATGGACATCATTATATTAAGACAATCAGAAGTGTAGGTTATCGTTTTATTGAGGATGGTCAATAATGAGACAATCTATATTGAGATATTTTATCTCACTTTTATTAGTATCTCTATGTATCTGTAGTGCAACGAGTATATTTATTATTTCTGGTTCAATGAAAGAGGATTCCGAAAGAGAAATGATGTATTCTGTTAAATTAATAGAATATAACTTAGATTACTCGGGTGATTTAAATAAACAGATAGAAACACTTAATCCACTTGCTTTCTCTGATGATACAAGAATATCTGTCATAGATGAAAAAGGTAAAGTTCTTGCAGATACATATAAGAATGACATCTCTTCTAATCATTTGAAAAGAGAAGAAGTACAACAGGCACTTCATTCTTCAAATCATGAAGGATATGCAATGAGACGTTCTGAGACAACCAATCAGCCACTTCTCTATGCTGCATATTATAAAGATAACCACATTATAAGATTGTCCATCCCTTATTCAGGTGTATGGGGTTATTTCCCAGAACTTGCTCCTGCATTTGCGATTTCTATACTGATCAGTATATTATTTTCATACATAGTTGCACGTAAACTCTCTAAGAGAGTCACTCAGCCTTTGACAGAAATCAGTGAGTCTCTTAATAACATGACTGAAGACTATCGTTTTGAACTCCCAACAACAGATTATGAAGAATTCACACCTATTCTTGATACAATAGAAAATCTTTCTCATCGATTAAGAAAATCTATGAGAGAAACAAGATTTGAACAAGATAAGATCAATGCGATATTAAGAAAGATGGAGGAAGGCTTCATCTTACTTGATGAGAATGGCATGATCTTAAGTGTCAATGATAGTGCTATAAAGATTTTAGGACCTTTAAAAGAAAAGGACAACTTAATAGATCATATTACTTATCCAAATCTTATAAATGCGTTAAATAGTGCACCTAAGAAACAGCGTATAGAATTAAAGATTCATGATTTTGATTACCAATGTGCAATCTCCCGCCTTCCATTTGGTACAGCACTCTTCTTTGTGGATATTACCGCAATGAAGAACTCACAGAAGATGAGAGAAGAATTCTTCTCTAGTGTATCTCATGAATTAAAAACACCTATTACAGCTATTAGAGGTTATAGTGAATTATTATCACAAGGATTCATCAATGATGAAAATCAGAAGAAGATGATGCTTTCTAAGATTCAAACCGAAGTGACTAATATGTCTTCTTTAATTAATGATATCTTGATGTTATCTAGACTAGATAGTGATGATTTGATTGTTGAAAAAGTTCCTGTTAAGATGCAGGCATTAATGAAGGATATATCAGAAGATTATGAAGGTCTATTAATGAAATATAATGTAGAGCTTCATACAGATGTAGAACCTATTACTTATATTGGAAATGGATCTCAAATAGAAACATTGATTTCTAATCTTGTAAGTAACGCTATTAAATACAACAAAGAAGATGGTCATGTATATGTTCATATTTATAGTAAGAAAGATAACATGATCATTGAAGTCAAGGATACAGGTATTGGTATACCTCTTGCAGACCAGGGCCGTGTCTTTGAGAGATTCTACCGTGTTGATAAAGGACGTAGTAGAATCAAAGGTGGTACAGGTTTAGGTCTTGCCATCGTTAAGCATATTGTTTCTTATAATAAAGGAACAGTGAAATTACATAGTCAATTAGGAGAGGGGACTTGTATTACGATTACTCTTCCTAACAAATCATAAGCTGTCATCGTACAGCTTTTTTAATTAATTTTTCTAGACACCTATTAATAGGTGTTCTCCAGCACTTACTCAATACATCTTTTGATGGATAGTACTACAATATAGTTGTCCAAGGAAGGGGATGTTGATATGATTTTATTTCTATTATTTTTAGTTTTACTTGTACTAGGCATTGTGTATTTCATTAAATCAAAGAAAAACAATGAACCAAATGATAAGGCGAAAAAGACATTACTGGCTTCACTTGTTTTCTTTGTATTATTTGTGATTCGCTGTGTATCAGTGGATGCATTCGCAATGTTGGGTTCTATTGTTTTTTTAGTAGGTATTGGTTATCTTGTATATTGTTTGTTTAAGAAACAGCCTAAGAAAAAAGCATTATGTATGATTCTTGCAGGTTTCTTGGTTTTTGCATATGCAGGCAGTATCAGTAATCCAGAACCAATTGAATCTTCACCTGAAGTAGCTACTACAAAGGAAGTTAAGAAGAAAAAGAAAGTAGAGAAAGTAGAAGTTGCTGATTTGAGTCAAACAGATGCACAGGCTTGGTGTGATCAAAATGGCTTTAAATTCAGCAAGGAAGAAGATTTCTCTGATAGTATTGCACAGGGAGGATTTATTAGTCAATCACCTCAGGCAGGTACACAATTAGAAAAGGGAAGTACTGTCACTGTTCATTATTCAAAAGGTAAAGAACCTACTATGGAAGATAAGAATGCGCTCGCAAAAGCAGAATCTTACTCATCTATGATGCATATGTCTAAGGCGGCTATCTATGATCAGTTGACTTCATCCTATGGGGAAGGTTTTCCTGCAGAATCAGCACAGTATGCAGTGGATCATTTAGTAGCTGATTATAAGGCAAATGCATTAGAAAAAGCTAAGGATTATCAGACAAGTATGAATATGTCTCGTTCAGCTATCTATGAACAGTTAACTTCAAGCTATGGAGAAAAATTCACTGCTGAAGAAGCACAATATGTGGTTGATCACCTACCACAGTAACTCTTTTAATAAAAGTATGAATGAAGCACAAATAAGTGCTTCATTTTTTGAAAATACACAGTTATTCCATAATAAATATGTATAATGCTTACAGGTGATAAAGCATGAAGATACTCTGGTTAATCGCACTTTTGTTGACAAGTGGATGTTCAACACGTGCCAATTCAAATTATATTGCACAGGAAGTAAGAACATTCTATTCAGGTATGTTGAATGGGGAAGAAATTTCTATTACATGTGAAGATAGAGATTATAAGACAGCTTTCTTTAAAGAAATGAATAAGAACCTACATAAGAAGGAATTTAAGGATATTGATTCTTATGTAGTAAAAAAGAATTTAGATATTGCTTATACAATGAAGAAGGATAATAAGATTATGCGTTGTTATCATGGAAATATGAAGACAGGAGAGAATGCTTTTCTTAAGTATTTTCTTACAATTTCAGTTCCTAATAACGATTTAAGCAGTCCACGTGTAGAAAAGTCTACATTTACTTTTTCAGATAAGCGAAAGGTTGCGGTAAGTATAGAAGTAAACCAGGGTGATCATTATTGTAATGCTGTAGTGAAGGATACAAAAACTGAGAAAACTTATAAAGAATTTAAATATCGTTTTGACTCACAAGTCTAGAGTAAAATCTAGGCTTTTTGTGTATAATATATATAAGAGCGAAAGGAGATTAGAATGAATAGCGCTAAATTTTATAAAGTATCTTATGAACAATTTCAAACAGGAATGGAAAAGGAAGATGTAAAGGACATCTATGATGCGATTAAGCTTCCACGTCGTGCAACTAAAGGATCTGCAGGATATGATTTTTATACACCTATTGATATACATTTAGAACCTGGAGAAACTGTAAAGATTCCTACAGGAATCCGCTGTGAAATGAATGAAAGATGGGTATTAATGATTTATCCTAGAAGTGGTTTGGGATTTAAATATCGTCTACAGTTAAATAATACTGTCGGTGTAATTGATAGTGATTATTTCTATTCAGATAATGAAGGTCATATTTTTATTAAGATGACAAATGATTCAAATGAAGGAAAAGTAGTTGATGTTCAGGCTGGTCAGGGTATTGCCCAGGGAATCTTCATGACATATGGTATTACTGAAGATGATGATGCCACTGAAACACGTAATGGTGGATTTGGATCAACGACTAAATAATTTATGAAATATAAATTTCTTCTTGCAATTATGTTACTTTTTTCAGGATGTAGTACACCTCCTAAAGAAGAAGTAAAGAAAGAGACACCAAGTGTTTCTTTTGTTGCTGTAGGAGATAATCTCTATCATCAATGTATGCTTGATGAAGCCGAGACTTCTAGTGGTTATGACTTTTCAAACTATTATAAGAATATTAAGAAGTATATTCAGGCAGATTATTGTTTTGTGAATCAGGAAACAATATTAGGGGGAGGGGAACCTTCTGGTTATCCTCTCTTTGGTGCACCTGATAGTGTGGCAGATGATTTAGAAAAGGTAGGATTTAATATAGTGAATGGTGCAACCAATCATGCATATGATCAAGGGGCATCTGGCATACTACATTCTATCCAGGTATTTAATAAACATCCTCAGATGACTTATTTAGGACTTTATGAGAATGAGGAAGAGAAACAGAATATTAAGATAGTAGAAAAGAATGGTATTAAGATTGCATTTCTATCTTTTAATCAATATGTGAATGGTGTGACTTATCAGAAACAGTTACCTTATATGATTAATTTTCAGGAATCCACTATGATGGAGAATATGAAGAAAGCAAGAGAGAATGCGGATATTGTGATAGTATCCTGCCATTGGGGTATTGAGTATGATTATCATCCTAATACATTCCAGAAGAATATGGCTAAGCAGCTTTCAGATGCAGGTGCAGATGTGATTATTGGAACACATACACATACATTACAGGATGTAGAATATATTCAAAGAGCGGATGGTAAGCGTACATTAGTTGCTTATAGTTTAGGTAATTTTGTAAGTGGCATGTTGGAAGAATCATGTCAATTAGAAGGTATGCTTTCTTTTGATATAGAAAAAAAGAAAATTAAGAATGTGGTCTTTACACCACTTGTGAATTACTATACTTTAAAGGGCAAAAAAGAAAGACATGATTTTTCTGTTTATCGTTTAAAGGATTATACAAATAAGTTAGTGGAGAAGCATGGTTTTCCTAATCTGACTATTCCTCATATGAAAGAAGAAGCAAAACAGAAAGTAAAGAATATTAAAATTGATATGTAAGGCATTCTTTGGAGGTTTATGATGAAGGATTATAGACGTTATCACTGTGATGAGAATAAACTCATTGATTATGGATTTAAGAAACAGGGGCATAATTATATATATAAGAAAGATATACTAGATGGTGATTTCAGGATAGAAGTCATCATAAATAGTATTTTAGATGCAAAGGTTTATGATACTGATACAGATGAAGAATATACAAATATTCATTTAGTAGGTAAGCAGGGAAAGTTTGTACAAAAAGTGAGAACTGCATATGAAGGCTGTATTGAGGATATATTGAATCATTGTTTTGTATATGATTATTTTATTTTTCCTCAATCTAAACGTTTGATGCATCTTATTGAAGAAAAGTATCATGTTCTTCCAGATTGTCCTTTTACTAATGGTGATTCATTTGTATTTAGAAATAATGATAAGTGGTTTGGACTTATTATGCATACAGACTATTCTAAGTTTTGTGACAAACAAGGAGAAATAGAATGTCTGAATATTAAGGTTCCTATAGATACAGTTGATCATCCTTCTATCTATCCAGCTTTTCATATGAATAAGAAACAATGGATCAGTATACTATTAGATGAAACATTGAGTGATGAAGATATCATGTCTCTTGTTGATCAAAGCTATCAGACTACTGTGATATGTGAAGATTGGGTTATTCCTGCTTCTCCTAAACGTTTTGATTTAATAAAGGCATTTAATCAAAGTGACTATATACAATGGCATCAAAAAGGAAATATTCAGCAGGGAGCGAATGTATATATCTATTATGGTGCTCCTTATTCTGCAATTATGTATAAGTGTCAGGTAGTAGAAAGTGATGAAACAAGTATGCTTCTTAAACGTTTAAAAACATATGATCCTTCTTTATATTCATTAGAAGTACTTAAGAAATATCAATTAAGAGCTATAAGAGGTGCTAGGCATATTCCTAAAGAATTAAATGAGTATATAGGAAATACCGATAAATAAGTGAATTATCTAGTAAATGTGATATAATAGGCAAAGGCAAAGGGGGCTTTGGGAATGAAAGTAGAATATTATAAAGAGTACAGTCCATGTCTTGAAAGAGACATGGAATATAAGGTGTATGGACATGCAGGAACACCTATACTTGTATTTCCATCACAGAATGGTAGATTTTTTGATTTTGAAAACAATGGCATGGTCGCTACAGTAGAAGACCTTATTGATAATGGGAATATACAATTATTCTGCTGTGATAGTATTGATCTAGAAACATGGAGTGAAGAAGGCGGTCATGATGTTGGATCTCGTTCACATATGTTAGAACAATATTATCATTATATTGTAGATGAATTAGTACCTAGAATTATTGATATTAATGCAATGTGTGGTACACATGCAAAGGGTATTTATACTACAGGATGTTCATTAGGTGCATCACATGCAGTTAATTTCTTATTTAGAAGACCGGATATCTTTAGTGGATGTATTGCATTAAGTGGATATTATGATAGTGATTTATTCTTCCATGATTATGTGGATGATAATGTTTATCGTAATAGTCCTATTAAATATATTGAAGGTATGAGTTATGATCACCCATATGTAGAAATGTATAGAAAACGTCGTATCGTATTATGTTGCGGCCAGGGTGCTTGGGAAGACGAAATGGTTCGTTCAACTAGTAGAATGAAAGAACTATTGGAATATAAGAATATTCCAGCATGGATTGATTTCTGGGGATATGATGTAAACCATGATTGGGATTGGTGGAGAGTACAGTTCCCATATTTTGTAAAGAGAGTAATCTAGGAGGAGAAGAATAGATGAATGTCGTATTTATATCACCACATTTTCCAGAATATTATCATAATTTCTGTTCACGTTTAAAAGATCGTGGTGTGAATGTATTAGGTGTTGGAGATTGCCCATATGATATGATCAGTGATGACACAAAGAATTCATTGACTGAATATTACTATGTAGGTTCTTTAGAGAATTATGATGAAGTATATCGTGCATGTGCTTATTTCTCTAGTCATTATGGTAAGATTGACTGGATTGAATCTGAAAATGAATACTGGCTAGAATTAGAAGCAACATTAAGAAGAGACTTTAATGTGACTACTGGTCCACAGATTCAGGATATGCGCTGGATGAAATTTAAATCAGCTATGAAGGAAGTATATAAGAGTGCTGGTTTAAAGGTGGCTGACTATATTAAGTTAGATACACTTGATGAAGCTTTAGAGTTTACTAAAAAGAATGGTTATCCAGTGATTGTAAAGCCTGATAATGGTGTAGGAGCAACTCATACTTATAAATTAAAAGATGATGAAGAATTAAAAGACTTTTATAATCATAAACAGGATTATATTGATTATATTCTAGAAGATTTTGTGCCAGGTGATGTTGTAACATTCGAAGGTGTGACTGATAAGGATAAGAATATTTTATTCTCTACAAGTCATTATATGGATACTTCTATTATGGATACAGTCAATGATGCATCTGATATCTATTTCCATTCTGAACCAGTAGAAGGTAAGCCTATTTATGAAATTGGTGAAAAGGTTGTTAAAGCATTTGATACAAGAAGCCGTTTCTTCCATTTTGAATTCATTAAGTTATCTGAAGATAAACCAAGATTAGGTAGAAAAGGTGATTTAGTTCCTCTAGAAGTGAATATGAGAGCACCAGGTGCTTTTATTCCTGATATGATGAACTATGCTTATGATGTAGATACATATACTATTTGGGCAGATATGATGATCTATAATACTTGTTTCTATGAAATTGAAAGAAAGTATTATGTAGGTTATGTAGGAAGACGTCTTGGTATTGATTATGAATTATCTGATGCAGAAGTTGCTGATAAGTATAGAGAATATATCAAGATTGAAGCAGATATTCCTCAGGTTCTTGCACAGGCTGAAGGTAACCATATCTTTATTTTCCGTGCTAAGACTAAAGCAAAGTTAAATGAAATTACTAAGGCGATTATTGCACACAAGAAGAAAAAGGCTGCACCTAAGAAAGCAGTCAAGAAGACAGTGAAAGCTGTGGCTAAAAAGGTAGAAAAAGTAAAAGAGCCTGTAAAGGAAGCAGTGAAGGAACCGGTAAAGAAGACTGTAAAAAATGTAGCTAAGAAGGTAGAAGAAGTAAAAGAACCTGTAAAAACGGTTGTAGAAGAAACCGTTAAGACTGTAGAAAAGAAAAAAGAACCGGTTAAAAAGACCGTAAAAGCTGTGACTAAGAAGGTTGAAGAAACTAAAGAACCAGTAAAAGCAGCTGTAAAAGATACAGTAAAGGTAGTAGAAGAGAAGAAAGAAGAACTAAAAGAAGTAGTTAAGAAATCTCCTCGTGCTAGAAAAGCTGTTAAGAAACCTAGACATAAATCTAAAAAGCGTTAATTAAGAAACTGTGATGAAATGATTTCATTTCTGATCAGTTTTTTTTCTTTATCAATTTTCTGTATATACAATGTGTTGACTGTTAATTGAGTGATGTTTATAATGGTTGAGAAGGAGTTTATAACTATGAAAAAAACAACACTAACAGTGGCGACAGCACCCAAAACAAGCACTTTTCAGATGCGTATTAATCCAGAAATCAAAGCACAGGTAGAAGGAATCTATGCACAATGTGGTATGACACTTACCGATGCCATTAATGCATTTATTCAGCAATCTATTAATGTAGAAGGAATGCCTTTCTTAGTAACCGCAAATAGTAAACAGGCATTAAGAGAACAGGCAATCTCTCAGTTAATGATTGAATTAGATAAAGGTGAAAAAGCACCTGCAGATGATAGTATTTCTGAAGAAGATATCTTAAAAGAATTTGGAATTGAACTATGAATCTAAGATATACAAGACAAGCACGTGCTGATTTAAGAAACCCTATGCGTTTGAATCCAAAGATAGTGAAACTATGTGCTGTATTAAAAACACACCCTGAAATAGGTGGTCAGCTATCTAATAGAACTGGATGGACAACAGATCTTTATTATGTCATTGCAGGAAAATATAGTATTTTTTATAAATATGATCATGATACAGTAACAATCATCCGTATTCTAACAAATGAAGAAAAATATATGAATGTCATCTTTGGTGATAAGTAAAAAAGGATTGGGGCTCAATCCTTTTTTAATGCTTCTTCCATTGTTTCTTCACCAAGAAGATTATCAGATACCTTGATCTTATAGACAGAACTTAAGATACATTTATTATATATGTCTGGTAGTTCTGAGTCTAAATGATTTGTCTTAAGGACACGCTCAAATACATCACAATACATATTGTAGAATACCGATAAATCTTTTTGACTCTGTTGTAATTGAATAAGCTTAGAAATCTCATCTAATGAAAAGACAGATTTTAATAAACAAATTAATGTGAAATAAGCAATCTGTTCCCTTTCATATTTCTTCTTTATAGGTGCTTTTACTAGCTTATGTTTGACATAGTTATTGATCATTGTTTTTGTGATAATAGCGTCATTGTCATTTTTTAAGAAAGACAAACTCTTTTCTATAATAGATACAACCTGATCTATATAGAGTGGAAAATCTGGTATTTCTTCCCATCTAGAAATATGTACATTATCGTAATTCATTTTCATCACCTACTTAAAAACTATCATTTATTGTATTTGTTGTCAAATCATCTAGACTATAAAACAAACTGTATATATTTTTTCTTATCTGTTATAATTTGGTGGGTGATGAAAATGAAAAACAAATTTAGTTTAAGATCAATTATAGTCATTGTTGTGTTAGTTATTGTTGTGTTTATGGGTGGTATGTACTTTGGAGGACGTAGTACACCAGCTAAAGAAGAAATCACTTCAACAGCTTTAACACAGAAAATAAGAGATATTAATGAATTAGCTGTATCTGAATATGATTATACAAAAGTAGGGAAGTTTTCTAATTCATTAAAGTTTAATGGCTGGACTGTTCCTTTAACACAGAAGTCTTTCTTAATCACTTATGAAGGTAAGATGAAAGCAGGTGTGGATCTCTCTGATGTACAGATAGAAAAAACAGATAATAAGATTATCGTGAAAACATCTGCAGTAAAGATCTTGTCTAATGAAATCGATGAGAATTCTATTAAGGTTTATGATGAAACAAAGAACATCTTTAATCAGATTTCTATTACAGACTATAAGACTTTCGCAAAAGAACAGAAGAAGAAAGTAGAAAAAGAAGCGATTAAGAATCAGTTCTTAGAAAAGACTGAAACTAAAGTGAAGAAAGCCATTAAAGATCTTATTTATATGACTGTAGATCAAGAACAGTATGAAGTAGAGGTAGAAGTGAGTGAATAAGTTAGAAGTATGTTGTGGCAGCTATGAGGATGCAATGAATGCATATCATGGTGGTGCGAAAAGAATTGAATTAAATAGTGCGTTAGCGTTAGGTGGATTAACACCTACTATTGCATCATTAGAACTTATTAAGAATAATACAGATCTAGAAGTTGTTTGTATGGTAAGACCCAGAGGTGCAGGATTTGTATATAATGAATTACAATCTGAACAGATGATTATCGAAGCAGAAGAACTATTAGAACATGGGGCTGATGGTATTGCGTTTGGGTTCTTAGATCCTGATGGTAAAATCAATAGTGCACGCACAAGTGAAATGGTCTCTATTATTCATAGTTATGGTAAGACTGCAGTATTCCATAGAGCCTTTGATGTATGTGATAATCCAGATGCAACAATTCATAGATTAATTGAATTAGGTGTGGATAGAGTACTTACAAGTGGTATGAAGTCTACTGTGAGTGAAGGAGTTCAGCTTATTAAGGAACTGCAGGAGAAATATGGCAATCAAATAGAAATATTGGCAGGTTCTGGAATTAATGAAACAAATGTTGTAGATATTATTCACTATACAGGTATTCATCAGGTTCATTCTTCATGTAAGAATTGGAGAGCAGATCCTACTACAGCTAATGATCATGTATCATTTGGCTATAATGGTATTAATTATGATTATGTAGATAAAGAAAAAGTGAAGAGAATGGTTTCACTTATAGAGGAGGCTTAATTATGCAGCAGTATTGTGAAATTGCGACACCTAAGGGTGTTATGAGAGGATTCTTTCATGTGCCTCATAGAAAAGAATTCCCTGTATTATTAATATTTCATGGTTTTACAGGACAATGTACAGGAACTAAGTTTTCCTATGTTTCTTTATCACGTTTATTAGAAGCACAGGGTGTTGGTACTTTAAGAATGGATTTTCTAGGTAGCGGTGAATCAGATCTTACCTTTAAAGAAATGACATTTGATGATGAATTATCATGTGCACGTATTCTATTAGAAGAATTAAAGAAGATGCCTCAAGTAACAGATATATATGTTTTAGGACATTCTATGGGTGGTGCAATTGCGAGTGAACTTGCGAAAATTTATCCTGAAGATATTAAGAAGCTAGTCCTATGGGCTCCTGCTTTCTGTTTGCCAGATGCTTTAGATTATCTTACAGGAACAGTAAAAGAAGCACCTGTCTATGATCATAGTGGATTTGAAATCAGTGATGCTTTTGTAAAGGATATGCTTCAAAGAGATTTCTATAAGAACTTAGATACATATAAGAATGATTTATTAGTTATTCATGGAACAGAAGATAAAACAGTACCTTATGCAATCAGTGAGAAATATACAAAGTTATTTGGTAAACAGATGATCTTCCATCCAGTTGTTGGTGCATCTCATAATTATGATAATGCGGATCATATTCATGAAGTTCTTTCTACAACTTATAAATTCTTAACAGAACAGGTTATGTAAGCCTGTTCTTTTTTTAAAAAGAGTTGAGTTATTCAATATTTAATAAATTTTCTCATCTTGAAAATTACAAATAATCTATATAATTGAAAAAATAAAGCAATTCTCAATATAAAATGTTTTCTAGTTTGCTAGCAATGAAGCATTTGACACTTTTTTGACACTTTTTGAACCAAAAACGGCATTGATAGCCTGTTTTTGACTGTCTTCATTTACATGAGTGTAAACGTCCATTGTAGTATTAACGTTTGAATGTCTTGCTAGTTCTTTTGTTACTTGTGGGCTTATTCCTTCATTGGCTAAGTTACTAATAAATGTATGTCTTAGCATATGAAAATGAAAGTATATGTTTAATTTGTTGCAACATCTAATTAAAGTGTTTTGACATGAACAAGGCAAAATATAATTACCCTCCACATCACAAATAACATGATCATAAGGATTTACCTTGAACTATTCCACCAATATTTCTTTTAGTGGTTCAGCAAGTGGAACTACTGCATTACTAGAGTTGGTTTTTAATTTAGTGGTGGTTTTTAATGTTTTTGTTTGCGCCTTGATATAATCTAGTTGCTTATTCATATGAATTTCATTGTTAGTAAAATCAAAGTCACTCTTTTCAAGTGCTAAGACTTCACTTAGTCTAAAACCTGTATAATAGCCTATATACAAAGAAATGATTACAGAATCATTTTTAAATGAATCATGACAACGCCTAGACTTGAGCGCTTGAACTATTGTTTCTAATTCTTGATATGTAATAGTCTTTTTCTTTTCCATTGGTTCAATTCCTGTTAGATCTATCAGAGAGACAGGGTTATTTTCAATGTAGCAACATTTACAAGCATACTTGAATACATTGCTTAGAATCTTTTTGATATTGAATTGAAGACCTTGAGACATAGAAGAGCAGTTGTTGAAATACTTCTGTAATGTTGGGTACTTGATTTTTGATAGTTGATAGAACCCCAACGCCTGTTTAATATGATTTTTATAAATGCTATCATATTGTTGTATTGTTGCTTTAGATACTTTTTTCTTTTTAAAGGTTTCAAAGTAATCATTAAACACTTGATCAAGAGTTAAATTACATTCTTCTTTTAAAAAGCCGTCTTTTTCTATCTGGGCTTTTACTAGTGTTTCATGTGTCTTTGCTTCTCTTTTGGTCTTAAATCCTCCTTTTCTATAGGTGCAAGTTATACCTAGTTCATTCTTATAAGGAAAATAGACTTGATATGAAACGCCTTTTTTTCCTTTTCGTTCTCTAATACTCATAATGCTTTTATCCTCCTTAAACGTTGATTTTTACAAGCCCAAAACGTATAATAGGAGTGCACGAGGGCACTTTTAAACATTGGGCTTAGTGCAATATGCTAACAGCTTCTTTCTGTCTTTGGTCGGTCGGAAAGAAGCATTTTTTTATTTGATACTTTCTAAACTCTTTTCAAAATTGAATGATAACAGGTTCTTTCTATCTTCAATAATGCATTTTAATTTTTCAAAGTCCACGTATTGGGCTTTTTTTTCTATTTCTGTAGAATATTCTATAGGTTCGTCAATATTCCAATAATCAATATTCATTTCTTCAAGGTCGGTTAACTTTATTAAGGCTATTTTTTGAGGGAATTCATTAAAAAGTTCTGTTGTTATTTTCCATGAAATCCATTCTTTTTCATTTATTTGTTGATTCTCAATAAAATAAGTTTCAACTGTTTTTTCTTTGTAATATTCATTATTCAAGTATGGATCTATAAGGTAATACTCACATTCTTTAATAATTTCTTTATCAAAATTGGTTATTCCAAAATCATTTAAATATTGCAGTATTTTTAATTTTAAATTTTTCCCCCATTCTTCAAGATAAGAATCAAAAAAACCATCTTTTCCAGTTAAACACTCTACCGTTACGTTAAAATAATCTGCTATTTTTTTTAAGTTTTCTTTTGTGATTCCAGTTGTTCCGTTAATCCATCTACTTACCGTAACGGCTGATACTCCTAAAGCGTCAGCTAGTTTTATATTAGAAATCTTACGTTCTTCTAATAGTATTGCAATTATCTTACCTGTTGTTAAGGTGAAATCTAAAGCGTCATTAAGAGTATTAACACCGTTCTCGGTCTTTGCAATTGATTTAATCAATTTCTTTAGTTCTTTGTCAGTCATTTTTTTATGATCAGAATCAGAAATAAGCAACGCTGTTTTATAAGTCATAACATTAGAATGAACATTAGAGTATTCATGACTTAATTTTACTAATTTTGGTATAGGCTCATTAGTTTTAATATTCTCCATGGTTCTATCTCCTTTCTTTCATCTCCACCACCATTATACACAATACTACTGTTTTTGTAAATAAAGTTACGTGTTAATAAACTCCATAAATTAACATTGTAGTAATTGCTTATTGTGCTTTATTACTTGATATAAGTAAATATACGGTGTATAGTTAACATTATGAGGAGGTGAAAACAGATGAAAACAAGACCTAATCAAGAAATTAGAGACACATTGAAGCTTTATGGGTTCACTCAATGGGATTTATGTAAAGCGCTAGGAATTGGGGAAACTACCCTATACAGAAGATTAAGAGATGAACTACCAGAAGACCAGAAGCAAGAATACATGAATGTTATAAAGAAACTTGCTTCAATTAATTAGCATATTGCAATGATTCCCAATGTCTAAAAGTGGGCTTGTGCTTTTTACATTGAAAGAGTGAAAAACTCATAGAAATAGAAACAAGCAAATAAAAATACAATGAATGAAAGAGGTGTGAATATGATTTATCACAGAAAGAATTTAGAAGACGGAAAACTTGAATTAGGTATCTATGATGATGAACTTATTACATATTGTTGTGAATGTGGTAAGGAAATTAAACTAGATCATGAAGATATTAAACATTTAGAATCACTTGATAGTACTAGTTATTTATGTGCTGAATGTGCCAAGAAGCATAAAGAATCAGAAGAACAGAAAACCACATTCAAAGACCTGTTAGAGGGTGGGGAACTATCTGGAATGGACGCCAAAGGTAAAGTAGTATACATGATTATTGGTACTGACGGTTTAATCCATAAGCATTTAAAAGAAGAAGAAGCCACCAAAGTATTTAAAGAGTTAAATGAAGCTTTAAGGGTTCTATATAAAGATTTAAAGGAGGTGTAAATATGGATAATTTAAGAATGCTTACAGTGGACGAGGTCGCAGAACTATTACATACAAGTTTAACTACACTTTCATATCTAAGAGAAACAGGGGCATTGAAAGCAATCAAGACAGGTAAAGCCCATATGTATTCACAAGAAGCAGTAAGAAAATTTCAATTGACTTATGAGGGCTATGACATGGACAACTTTGTAAATATCAACGCTTCTGTTGAAGCCGTCAAAAGTAAGCAGTTAGGCAAATTAGGGGCGTAAGCTCCTTTTTTGTTAGTGGTGATCATATGAAAGAAACCAGAAAACAAAAGGATATGTTTGTAAAAATTCCAGACAATTTCACTGAACAGGGGCTAACTTTAGAACATGCTTATATATATTGGCGTGTGGCACGTTTCAATGATGGAGGGCTACCATATTATGAAAGTAATAAAACACTTGCTGAAATAATGGGTAAAAGTGAATCAACAGTAAAACGCTATATTGACGAACTTGTAAAAGAAGGTCATTTATATAGAAAAACAAGAACACGAAAGCGCCTATTATCTATCAAACCTTTTAATTATGAGGGTCAAAATGAACCTTATAAAGGCTATGAGGGTCAAAACGAACCACTATTAGAGGTTCAAAATGAACCTTATGAGAGTAATAAAAGTATTGGTGAATCTTCTATGAGGGTCAAAATGAACCCCTATGAGTATCAAAATGAACCTCATGAGGGGTTCAAAATGAACCACTATAAAGATAATAGAATAGATAAATTAATAGAGGAAAACCAAAACCCAAAAACCAAAACCAAAAACAACAGCCTTAATGATTTGACACCAGAAAAAAGAGAAGAATATTTACAAGATTTATTGGATAATATGAGTTCATATGATAAAGATTTCTATTAAGGAGGGAATATGATTGATAAAGAAACATTAAAAGAATGTCAAGTATGTTTAATTGGTTATCTATTAAAAAACATTAAAGAGATAGACAAGCTATCTATCACTAAGGATTATTTAAAAGACTTCACTATACAAGGTAAGAAGTATAATTTTAAATACATTTTTGAAAAGATAGCACAAATTCATAAAGAGAATAATGACAATGAAATGTTATCAATAATATCTAGTGATGAAAATATTGACATGGATATACTAGGCAAAATAATAGAAGGTAACCCACTTGAGCAAATAGGCGCTATCTTATCAAAAGAGGGAACTATAATACAAGCACACAAAGAAGATCTATTGAAAGAAGCTTATAATAAACTCAAGAATGGGGAGTGTGATATTAACGAATATACGGAAAAAGTCAAACAGATAAATGAACTAGGCATAGTAAAACAAGAATATATTACTGAAAACGATTTAAAAGAATGCTTAAGCAACGAGAATATAGCACTTAAGGGCTTAGGATTCCCAACGCTAGAAAGTTATCTAAATATGAAACAAAATGATTTCATGGTCATTAGTGCTTCTGGAACAGGTGGAGGGAAAACAGCTTTAGCCTTGAATATGCTTAGTGAACTGTCTAAACACTACCCATGTATCTATTTCAATATGGAAATGGCAAAACAAACCATATACGAGCGCCTTGTATCTATTGAAAGTGGTGTACCAATGAGAACCCTTGAGAGATATAAATATATTACAGATAAGGAACTCAAAAATAGAATTGATGAAGCTATGAAGGAAATAGGAGACAAGAAAAAAATAACAATGATAACAGGAGGGAAAAGCATTCAAGCAATTCAAGCCACCATAAATAAATTAGATCCTAAGGAACATACAATAGTATTCATTGACCATATGGGATTAATAACAGGAATGGGGCGAGGTTCACAATATGAGAAAATAACAGAATTAGCGAAAACTCTTAGGAATCTGTCAATGACCCACAATATAACTATGATTGCATTATCTCAAGTTTCTAGACAACAGAACCAACAGGGAAACACAAGGAATAGAGAGAATGAAGCCCCAACGCTTAGCCGTCTGAAAGAATCTGGGGAAATAGAGAACAGCGCCAGACAGGTTCTATTTATCTATTTCAAGACAGAGGACAACTATTTTATCCATATAGCCAAAAACTCAAACGGTAAAGTCGGTATTGATATACCAATAACGTTCACTAAGAACACCATGACAATTAGAGAGAGGTGAGAGAATGACAACAAACGAGGTAAGGGAATATTTAAAGAGTTATAGAAATTATAAAGACAGAGTAACGTATATTGAAAATAAGGCTATTAGTCGTATTGGAGAACCAACAATAAAGAATGATTACATTGTAATGAAAGAAGAATGTAAGAAGGAAATGGAAAATATACGCAATACAATAGACAAAGTGACTACACTAAAATATAGAATGGCACTCTATTATAGATATATTGATAGCCTTGAGACTTATGAAGTCGCTGAAATAATGAGCATAAGCCCACGCGTTGCAGAAAAATATTACCATGAAGGCATAGCAGAATTAGCCAACATTCTAGAGTGATGTTATTCTAGCTTTAAAGCAGTATTAAACCTAGGCTATTAGATAAATGGGCTATATCTTAATTCTAAGGCACTTTATAAGAAGCATAGGCAAATACTCAAGAAGAGAATAAAAAGCAACTGCACCATGGATTGTTCAATAAATATGAATAGGTGTGGTGTTAGATAATGGAATAGTGTTATAATAAATACGTTTTCTAATATTCGTTTAACTTTTTATACACCTTAGGAGGGCTTAGACCATTGGTCTAGGTCTTTTCTTTTTGTCTAATCGTATGATCATACAGAAGATAGCAAAAGACGAGGAGGCAAAATGACACTTTGCGATTCTAAGATAGCAAGAAATGACAAGGTTTTTATATATAGGTCTCTTATAAGCAAGAAGAAACAGGCAAGCACCTTTTAGATTAATGCATGAGCCTTGTTTTTGCCTGTATTTGATAAAGTGTAAGGCATTCTATAAAAGGCGCTTAGAATCGAAAATAGAAGGAAATACAAAGGGGTGAACGGAATGGACACCCCTATTTATATCTATCTTTTAATGAAAAAGGATACACTAACGCGCCAAAACAGTGCATGAGATCGCAAAATGCGATTCTATCCATTAGAATAGAAACAAACTTCATTTAATAGTTAAATAAGCACCATATAAGGCATATGAGCGCCCTAATATTAAAGATGATAGAATATAGGTATTTTATGTGAATGCTTCTCATGGGCTTAAATGATATGAATATAAGGTATCTCCAAAACGGAGAACCCACAACGAACAGCAACAAGCATATTATGGAGGTCTAAAACGTTACCCCCATAATTTAGGCGTTTCCATTTCAGCAACACCCACAAGCCCATTATGGGAATCTGGAACACTTGCAGAAGATAAGGGCGTATTATGACGCCCTAATTTAGGGAGTCATAGGGTCGGACATTTTAGGAACGCCCTTATTAGATAAGTCAATAAAACATGACATGAAATAGAAAAATCTTACATGAAATGAATAAAATGAGCGTGTGGCGCTCATATGGTATATATAACAAGCGTGACAGTTTCTAAAAGTATGCTTTCATGCAGTAACTTTATAATCTCATGCATAATAAAAAAGAGGTCGCAAAATGCGACCCCCACGAATGATAATACTTTATGTGATAATTCTTTCTTTGTGAGATGTTTCTTTTATATGCGAGGTTTCTTTTTTTTGGTAGTTTATAGCAATTATATAGAAGTATTGGCGTACTCCTTTTATAATCTAGCGCCAACTAGACTATAAAATAAATATGATCATGCTTTTTTTCTTTCTGTCTTTTGCCTTCTGGGCTTTCATTCCTTGAATATAACCAAAGGTAAAAGCATTTGAAATTAATGAAAATCTATCATGTGAATTATTTGAAATTTTTTCCATGTCTTCTATATCCAAATCATAGTAAGAGTTTATCCCCCCCCCTTGCTTCTTGAATTTTCTTCATAACGTTCATTTTACTCATTTTCTTATATCTCCTTTAGTTTATTTTTGACACTTTTTTGACAGTTAAATTTTTTTGGCACTTTTTTGACACTTTCTATATAGCCACGATTATAGAGCCATGGCTATATATGAGAGTGTTTTCATTCTTAGAACTCCTATATTATGCAGTTGTGGGCTTGTGTGAAATTGTATAAATACGTGTAATTTCCTAAACTTTTTCTCATCTTGAAAACTATTCTTTATTGAAATGAAGACGAACTATGATATAATCTAAAAATTGAAAGAGGTGCGATTATGAATATTAGAAATATAGCAATTATTGCTCACGTTGACCATGGTAAAACAACATTGGTTGACCAGCTTATTAAGAAATCTGGAACACTTGAAGCACACGAAGAACTAGCTGAACGTGCTATGGATAGTAACGCTTTAGAAAGAGAACGTGGTATTACTATTTTAGCAAAGAATACAGCTATTCATTATAAAGACTATAAGATCAACATCATGGATACACCAGGCCATGCTGACTTTGGTGGAGAAGTAGAACGTATCATGCACATGGTGGATGGTGTTTTACTTGTAGTTGATGCTTATGAAGGTACAATGCCTCAGACTCGTTTCGTATTAAAGAAGGCATTAGCTGCTCATGTTAAACCTATCGTTGTTATCAACAAGGTTGACCGTCCAGTTGTAAGAATTCAGGAAGTTATGGATGAAGTTCTTGAATTATTTATGGAATTAGGTGCTGATGATAATCAGCTTGATTTCCCAACTGTTTTCGTTTCAGCATTAAATGGTACAAGCTCATTAGATCCTGATATTAATACTCAGGTTCCTAATATGGACTGTTTATTCGATATGATTATCAATGAAATTCCTGCACCAGCAGTAGATGTTGAAGGTGGTTTACAGTTACAGCCAGCTTTATTAGACTACAATGATTATGTAGGAAGAATTGGTATTGGTAGAATCCAGAGAGGTTCTATTAAAGTAAATGAAAATGTTGTATGTTTAAGAGCAGATGGTTCTAAGACACAGTTCCGTGTTCAGAAACTATTTAGTTATTTAGGTATGCATAGATTTGAAGTAGAAGAAGCAAGTGCTGGTGATATCGTAGCCGTTGCAGGTTTAGCTGACATTGGTGTTGGTGAAACAATCTGTGAACCAAGCTGTGAAGAAGCATTACCACTACTCCATGTAGATGAACCAACTATCCAGATGATCTTTGGTACAAACACTTCACCATTTGCTGGTCAGGATGGTAAGTTTGTGACTGCATCTAAGATTGAAGAACGTTTATTCAAAGAAACAAACAAGGATGTATCTTTAAAAGTAGAACGTATTCAGAATAAAGAAGAATGGATGGTAAGTGGTCGTGGTGAATTACACTTATCTATCTTAATTGAAACAATGAGAAGAGAAGGATATGAATTACAGGTATCTAGACCTCATGTTATCTTAAAGGAAATCGATGGTGTAACATGTGAACCATATGAAGATGTAGAAATCGAAGCACCAGATGATTGTATTGGTTCAGTTATTGAATCATTAGGTTTAAGAAGAGGTATCATGGAAAACATGGATTCTATGGATGGTATGACTAAGGTTCATTACATTGTACCTTCTAGAGGTTTAATTGGTTTCATGACTAACTTCTTAACAATGACTAAGGGTTATGGTATTATTAACCACTCATTCTTAGAATATCGCCCATTAGAAGGTGAAGCAGTAGGTGAAAGACAGTTAGGTGTTCTTATTTCTATTGAAACAGGACAGACTACTGCTTATGCACTTGGTGGTGTAGAAAGCCGTGGTGTAATGTTTGTTGGTCCTGGTGTAGAAGTATATGAAGGTATGATTGTTGGGGAACATGCAAAGGACAATGACTTAGTAGTAAACGTTACTAAGGGTAAACAGCAGACAAATACACGTTCATCTACAAAAGATACAACAGTTGTATTAAAGAGACCTAGACACTTCAATCTAGAAGCTTGTCTTGACTATATTAATGAAGATGAATTAGTAGAAGTCACTCCAAACAACATCCGTTTAAGAAAGAAATATCTTTCTGAACTTGATCGTAAGAGAGCTTATAGATCTAAAAATTCAGCATCAGAATAAGGGGAGTAATGAGAATTACTCTCTCTTTTTTTAACAGGAGTACGTTATGAAAATTAAAGAACTCACAACTATTGGTTTTAAACCAACCCCTAAGAAAGATTATTATTACTATATTCAAGATCATTTCTATCTTTTATTACAGGTATTACCTCATCATAAAATAGCTTTATTATTGGCTACAGAAGATAGTAAGCATCAAAGAGATATACTAGAACAACTCTTTATTAAAAGAGATGATGTAGAACGTATATATTCTAATGAGAAAGGTGCAGGACTTGTTTTATCTAAGCGCATTAAAAAAGAAGAGTTAGAGAATATTATCTTAACACTCAAGGAAGAAATTAATCAGTCACCACAATGTCATCACTGTCACCAAAGCAAACCATTAAATGTCTATTTATTAGATGATGAAATAGATATATTATGTTCAGACTGTTTTGAAAAGCATGAACGTATTACCAAACACACTGCTTCACCACTTGGAATACTTGGTGCTTTTATTGGTGCAGTTATTGGAGGTGTTATATGGGCTTTTGGTTATAACCTTGGTTATATCATCTGTCTAGATGCCATACTATTATCATTGCTTAGCTTTATTGGTTATAAGAAGCTTGGACACTATATTGATCAAAAGGCAAAGATTATTATTCCTTTAATAGATATTCTTGTATTATTTTTTGCGCAATATGCTTCATGTGCATTCTCTGTTCAGGCAGCCTTTAAACGTATTGGTACATCAAGTGTTTCATTTATTCAGGCATTAGTTGTTGTACCAGGGATGATGTTTGATTCAAGTCTGATAGGATTACTTCTGGTGTATTTACTTTATGGTCTTATTTTGATGATCATTACTTTGATTATTTTGTTTATATATGACAAGCGAAAAAACAGTTACTATTTTACATATAAATGTATAAATGGTGAAAATAGTTGATATTTTCAAGAAAAAATGGTTGATTGTAAAAGGAAAAGTGTTATATTAAAGGTGGTTTTTATCATACTAGGAAATGGAGGATACAAACATGAAAACAAAAATTGAAGTACAGTTCATGAATAAAGATGTTAATGTGTCTGATATCGAAAAATTAGTTAAAGAAGATATCAAAGCTAACGGAATCAAGCTTAACACTCTTGAAACTTTAGAAGTTTACTATAAACCTGAAGATAGCGCAGTATATTATGTAGCGACTACAAAAGATAAGAAGGTTTATGGTGTAAACAACGATCCATTACATATTTAATGTGAAAGAGGCCTTTATAAGGCCTTTTTTGTTGCTTGATATATAATAAGAAAAAAGAGAGCAGATACGCTTATGAATTATAATGACTTATATTTCATAATTTTCATCGTGTTACAGCTTCTTATTTTCTTTGAATTAAGAAGACAATCAAAAAGTCTCATGATTTTACTCATGAGTTTCTTGATTACTGTACTTTGTATCTTGTTTTTCTATTGTAGTGTAACGTATAAAACACTAGTCTCTTTTGGTATGCTAGTGGTTGTATTTCTTATGTTCCTATGGAATGTAAATTATCGCTTCAGAAAGATTCTAAAATGAGAGATTATCTCTCATTTTTTTTACGTAAAGAATTATGTTATAATGATGTTGTAGAAAAAAACAAGGAGGCAGACTATGAAGAAGGTAATAGGAATCCTGGCTGCTGCATTAATATTAAGTGGCTGTGGATCATCATCCGATAATCATGAAATTAAGAAGACTTCTTTCATGAAAGAAGGAAAGAATAGTTTATATGCTCTTTATAATACTAAGGGGCAGCGTTATACCAAAGATATGTATAAGACATATACACCTTTTGAAGGTGGATATTTAGTGACTAATGAGAGTGATCAGACTGGTTATATTTCTAATACAGGTAAAACAATTATTAAACCAGGACGTTATACAAGCTTAAAGACACAGGGTAATATGCTTGTAGGTGAATCTCAGCCACAGACTGGACTTTATTTAAGTGCATCTTCTCTTAATATGACAGAAAACACTTTAACACAGGTATTTGCGAATGATGCTGTTGTATGGTCTACAAATGATAATGATGTCATTGATATTAATCAGGAAGGCTATGTTTATGCAAAACATGCAGGTACTGCAACACTTACTGCAACTAAAGATAATGCATCAGTGACTTGTGTGATTAAGGTAGAAGCATTACATCCATATCTTTCTCAGGAATCTTTAGATGTATATACATCAGAACCTGCTACACTTACAGTGAATGATTTTGGTGCACGTACAATTGAATGGAAGTCTAAGGATCCTAAGATTGCGACAGTAGAAAATGGTGTCATTCAGGGATTAAAGCCTGGTAAGACTACAATAATCGCAAAAGTAGGGGATGATACTTTAAAGTGTAAGATTAAAGTAAAACGTAAGACTTTAAAGATTTCTCAAAATAAAGCAACACTTTATACAGGTGAAGAAGGTCAGTATGGCATTGAAAATGCATATCCTGATATTAAGTGGGAAACAAGTAATGCGAATGTAGTGACTGTTGCTGATGGACATATCTGGGCTATTAATCCAGGTAAAGCGACTATCAAGGCAACAAGTAATGGTCAGACAGTTAAATCTAAGGTGACTGTAAAGAAGCGAACACAAAGACTTGATCAGACTAAGGTGACTCTTTTAACTGAACAGAAGGTTGTATTAAATGTATTAGATAAGAAGAATCCAGAAGAAGTTGTACAATGGAGTTCTAATAAGAAAAAGATTGCTTCAGTCAATGAATTTGGTGAAGTAACAGGTTTAAAGAAGGGTAAAGCTGTTATTACTGCAAAGGTAGGTAAGAAGAAATATAAGGCTGCTATTACAGTAAAGAAGAGACAGATTAAGATTAATCCTTCTAAGACTACTATTGAAAAGGATCAGCATATCTTCTTACAGGTATTAAATAAGAAGGATGAAGATCAGGCAGTATGGACTACAAGTAATGATCAGGTTGTGATTGTAGCACCGGATACTGGAGAGATTGCGGGTGTAAAACCTGGTAAGGCTACTATTACTGTTCAGGCTGGTAATCAAAAGGCTAAGGCTAAAATTACTGTTAAGGCTAAACCTCTTTCTTTAAGTGAAACTAAGATTGAAATGGATGAAGAATCTGATTATGGTCTTTCTATTAATAACTATGAAAATCAGAAGGTTAAATGGACAACTTCTGATAAGACAATTGCGACTGTAGATAATGGTACAATTCATGCGAATAAAGCAGGAAAAGTGACTATTACTGCAACGATTGATAAGAAGGATTATACATGTGATGTTACAGTTCATAAGCTTATTAAAGTGATTGATCAGAAGGAAATGACTGTTATTAAAGGTGGACAGGGTCAGCTTTCTGTGACTAATGTAAATCCTGAAGAGGTTAAATGGGATTCAAGTGATTTGAATATTGCGACTGTAGAAAATGGTACTGTATATGGTATAAGAACAGGTAAAGTAACTATTACTGCAACTGTAGGTAAGAAGAAGCATACAAGTGAAGTAACTGTTATAAGAAATCCAGAAACAGAAACTAAAACAAGAGCAGCAGATATTTCTTTAGGTGGTATTGAAGTACTCAATACAAAAGGTAAGGTTCTTTATAAATCATCTACTAAGAGCGGTTTATTAAAGACTGATCTACCTGTTATCGTAAAGGGTAAGACTTATAAAGTTGTAAATAATGGTAAGACTCTATATGCTGGTAAGAAGAAGGTTTACTATGCTTCTAGTATAGATGATGCATCTATTGTAGGTTTTGAAGATTCTATTAATGTTTATTTAAAGAATGGTAAGAAATCTTCTATTAAGGAAGTAGGTAACTATTCTATTCTTGCATCACGTAAGAATCAGGCTATTTTATATGATGCAGATAACCAGAATACATTAGCTGTAATTGGTACTAAGATTTATTCAAATGATTATGCACTAACTGGTGCAGAGATCACAAACAAAAACAATATCGTATTAACTGCAGATGATACTGTCAGTCTTTATAGAAAGGGAGAGATTGTTCCTACAAACTCTAACTTTAAAGACAATACACATTTCATTTCTAGAAATAAGAAGATTGCCTATGGACCTCATACAGTTTATAACGGTAAGAAGACAAGTGAATTAAAGAATGTACAGGTTTATCCATATGCACATGAATTAACGGTGTCTCGTTATCCAGGTTTTGTAAAGGGCAAAGGCTATGCTTATTATGACTTCAATGGTAAGAAGGTCAGTCCTTATTATCAGGAAGCCAATCAGTATGATGAAAACAAGTGTGCTATTGTACAGCTTAAAAACGGTAAGTATGAATTAATTAATGCGGAAGGTGAAAATGTATTAAAATCATCATATCCACGTTTAGAATTCATCGGCAATTCATATTATGCAGCATATAATAAGAATGGCCAATTTAAGGTCTATGACTGTAATGGAAAAGAAGCACTTTCAGATGTTTATACAAAGATTCCTGAAAAGGCAGAAATTGTCTTTGATGGACATCCATATCTTGCATTAGAAAAGAATGGACGTTCTTATATCTATGATGTAGATAATGATATGAAGGAAATTTACTCTATTGAAAAAGAAATCGTTCTTCATGATGAAGGCTATTTCACAATTGGAGATCAATACTATACTCTTACAGGTCAGAAGATCAAATAAGGGGGAATTCTATGGCAATTTTACTCGCAACTTTATTAACGTTTGTTGGATTGATGTTAATATTCCAGCTGATTTACTTTGAAATCAGCCGTAAACGTGCATTAAGAGTGAATAACTTAGTGTGGTTTGAACAATTCAATCGTCCTTTCAACTATACAGGAACAGCAAGCATGGTTGTATTATGTATTATCTGTTATATGATTGGTGGTACAGATGCACCATTCATGTCAGCACAGTGGTTTTTAGAACTCATTATCTTTGTGGCATGTGGTGTGATTGCGGATGCAATCGTACAATTTATTATCATTAAGTATGGTAAGTTCAGATGTCGTCAGCAGATTCAATCAGCTACACATTTAATGAAAGAAATTGAAGAATTAAAACGTGGAGATGAAGAAGACTATGGTTATGAAGTCTCTGCACCACTTTATGATGAAGTCGCTATTACTAAGAGCTATGTTCATCCAGAAGATCATTTAGCTTTTATGACGGTGGATAAAGGACAGTTTGTAAAGGATTATAAAGATTATCCTGCAGCAACATTTGATATTGAACCTTATACTGAAACAAGTGAAGTAGAAGCAACTCTAGAAGGATTACCTGTTAAGGCAACTAAATTGACAGAATCTAACCTGCTTCCATTTAAGGATGAACGTATCGATGTATTAATGGATCAATTCTCTAACTATGATAAGAATGAAGTGTTACGTGTACTTAAACCAAATGGTACTTTTATTGTGAATCAGAATGGTAGTGAAAACCTTCATGAATTCTTATCTATGTATATGCCTTTTAAGATGAGAGGTGTATGGGATATGAACAGCTGTGCAATGACTCTTGCTGAGGCAGGATTTGAAGTTGTAGAAACTAAAGAAGATAAAGGTTATATTCGTTTCCATAATCTTCGCCAAATACAGACTTACTTCCGTAAGGTGGCTCCAGAAGTGGCTGAAAATGTCGCACAATATAAGAGCTTCTATATGAATGCATTAGATCAGATTAAACAGAATACATATTTCCAGTTGACAACATATCGTTTCTTAGTTGTCGCAAAGAAGAATTTCTAATAGGCTTTCTTAATTGAAAGCCTTTTTTAAATAGGGGGTTTTTATGAATACATATGAGTATAAAAATGATGTAAAAAATAGTATTGTAAGAGTAATAATTGCTGCACTTCTGATTATTATTCAGGTATTTATGATTGTGAATCTTGCGATACATCTTTCTGAATACTATGCAGCTTTTGATACAATCATGAGTATAATTGCGTTTATATGTGTGCTACATATTTATGGAAGACCGGATAATAGTGCTTTTAAGCTATCTTGGATTGTTTTGATTCTCATCTTTCCTGTCTTTGGTTTAGCAATATATATCTTGTTTGGTAGACCTTCATTGTTGAAGACAGTACAGAAGAAGTTCAATAAAGTAAATGATGATCTCAACAGTTATAAGATTGAAACACAAGGTTATGAAGAACTTCAACAGAATGATCCTCTTCATGCCACAGAAGCTTATTATCTACAATCTTTAGGTTTTCCTACTTTTAATCATACAAAGATAAAATTCTATAGTTCTACAAATGATGCATTGGAAGCACAACTACATGATTTAAATAACGCTAAAGAATTCATATTCATGGAATATCATGCGATAGAAGATTCAAAAGCATGGAGACAGATAGAGGATATCCTTGTAGAGAAAGTAAAACAGGGTGTGGATGTAAGAGTTTTTTATGATGATATGGGAAGCGTAGGATTTATTAATAATAAGTTTAGAGCACGTCTTCATGATGAAGGTATACAATGCCGTGTATTTAACCCTATCTTTCCTGTTTTAAATCCCTTTATGAATAATCGCGATCATCGTAAGATTACTGTCATAGATGGTCTAATAGGCTATACTGGTGGTTATAATCTTGCTGATGAATACTTCAATTACACACATCCTTATGGACTATGGAAGGACTCTGGAGTAAGATTAGAGGGTGATGCAGTAGACTCTCTCACAAAGATATTCTTTGAGATGTGGCAGACATCAAGTAAAGAAGATAATGAAGACCTCACACTTTATTTAAAAGGTCATAAAGTATCAGGAGAAGGATATATCATCCCTTACTCAGATACACCTTTAGATGATGAAGAAACAGGTGAGAATGTCTATTTAAATATGATTAAACATGCTGTTGATCATATCTATATCACTACACCATATCTGATATTAAGTGACGAAATGCAAAGAGAACTTATTCTTGCATCAAAAAGAGGTGTTGATGTAAGAATTATTACACCAGGTATTCCTGATAAAGCAGTTGTCTTTGCATTGACTAGAAGCTATTATTCACATCTTGTGCAGGCAGGTATTCATATTTATGAATATACTCCTGGATTTATACATTCAAAACAATGTCTAGTAGACGATCAGGTCGGTGTTGTTGGTACAATTAACTTTGACTTTAGAAGTCTTTATCTACACTTTGAAAATGGATGCTGGTTTACACATAATCATGCAGTCAAAGAACTAAGAGAAGACTTTGATGAACTATTTGAAATAAGTCAGGATGTATCAGAGAAGTATATAAATACAAGTGTTGTATTAAGAGGATGGAGATGTATCTTACGTTTCTTTAGCCCTCTTATGTAAGGAGGTATTATGTTTCATTTTAAACCTAATAGAAAATATACGCAGATATCTATTTATGTAGTACTTACTGTCATTGCAATCTATCTTGTGATTGCAGCAGGAAGTAACATATCAGATATTCTTTCGTTTCTTAAGAAGGGATTGGGATTTTTAAGCCAGGTATTTACACCATTACTCATTGGTTTTGTGATTGCCTATTTATTAAAGCCAGTAGTAGAAAAGGTAGAATCATCTCTTAGAAATGTTTCTTATTTTAAAGAAAAGAAGAAGTTAACTCATCAGTTATCTGTTGCGATTACTTCTTTAATTGTATTATTTGTTTTTGCGTTATTATCTACTTTTGTGATTAAAAGTATTGGTAAAGAACTTGCAGTCACACAGTTTAAGGATATGAGTGATTTCTTACGTATTGTTGCAAAGAATGTAAATGCATTCTATGATGCAATCATCGTACAGCTTAAATCTATGAGTATTTCTACAGTACAAGTACAGCAGTTCTTAAAGACAGCAGTCGATGGTCTTACAAGTAATATTTTAGGAGGTATTACTAAAGTCTCAGACTTTTTCACTAATTTACTATTCTCTATTATTTTTGCGATTTATTTTATGCTTGATGGAGAAAAACTATGGAATTATTGGAGTAAGAGTATTAAAGCTTTTACAAGTAGGAAAGTAGACACTGTTATTCATCAATTATTAATTGATATTGAAGGTGTATTCTCTGGTTATGTACGTGGTCAGGTGATTGATGCTTTTCTTATGTTTGTCATGGTAAGTGTAGCATTAGTCTTCTTACATGTTAAATTCTGGATTGTGATTGCATTATTAGTTGGTATAGGTAATCTAATACCTTATGTAGGACCATTTCTTGGATATGTTTCTATCGCAATTATTGGTCTTGTGACAGCTGATTTACATATGGCCTTAAGAGCTTTGATTGCGTTACTTATTATTCAGGGTGTAGACGGTAATATTATTAACCCAAGATTACTTAGTGCAAGTATTGATATTCATCCTGTACTTGTTATCGTATCACTTATTTTTGGTAGTATGATTGGTGGATTCTTAGGAATGCTCGTTTCTGTACCAGTAGGTGCATTATGTAAGATCTGGTTTGAAAGATTAGTAGAATATCGTTCAGAAACAAAAAATGAATTAGTAGAGGAGAAAGAAAATGGAATTTAGATTTAATCCATGGATGTTAGATGTAGATGTCAATGCAACACAGCATGACTATAGTAAAAATGATTATTCTAAAGAGAAACAATTAAACGAAGAACTAAAGAAAGCTATGTCTTTCCAGCAGTCTCGTATCTTTGAAACATTAGGCGTTGATCCTGATAAGATTCTTGTCGAAAAGATTCCTTTAGAAGGTTCTCAGAATGTTTATAAATTTTCTTTTATGGTGAAAGGCAAACTTCTGACAATCACAAATATGCAGGCGGCAGTATATAGTGATGAAAAGGTGTTTGGACCTGAAATATTAGATCATGTAGAAGTTGTAGATATCCCAGAAGGTGGCGTAATGGTCTATGAAATGGGTAATCTTGCATTAGCTTTTAAACACCCTGGACATACAAAAGAATGGAATTGTGGTTCTGTTTTAGGTGTCGGATTTATACAATTATAAAAAATTATTATCAAAAAAATAGTGTATATATCAATACTTTTGTAAGCGTTAGTAAAAAATAACATAAAGGTATAGAAAAAATTAGGATTTGTGATATAATAAGACCATATTCATAAGGAGGAATTTTTTAAATGGAAAAATTATCATTCGTAGTATCTGACCCAGTAGGTTTACATGCAAGACCTGCTACAATCTTAGTAAACCAGGCTAGCAAATTCTCTAGCAATATTAACTTAATCTATAACGGTAAGAGCGTTAACCTTAAATCAATCATGGGTGTTATGTCTTTAGGTGTTCCAACTAAGGCTACTGTAGAAATCGAAGCTGAAGGTGAAGACGAAAAGGACGTAATCGAATCTATCGCTAAGGTTATCAAAGAACAGAAAGTTGCTGAATAATATACTTTTGTTTTTGACAGTGGATTTAATCCACTGTTTTTTCTTACACAATTTTTCCCATATTTACTCCATAATAACGCAAATATTATTTCTTATTATATTTATAAGGAGGCGTTATTATGTCTAAAGGGAAAGAGGGTCTACATTATTTGTCGTTATTTATCATTGTATGTATCACAATGAATCTTATTATGATGTGCTTGTTCATTAAGCAGGGATCATCACAGGTTATTAATAAGTATAAGAAACAATTAAAGTATGAAGTAACACTATCATCTGATAATGGAATAAGCATCAGAGATGCCAAACAGTTAACTACTATTAAAGATGTTAAAACTTATAACTATGAACAACTAGTCAATGCATCTTCACATACACTTAAATCAGTCAATACACGTCTTTCTTTTCCTCGTATTTGTTTGACAGAATTACACGAAGATACATTTCTTCTTGCAGGTTATTCCTCTATGACGCTGATCCAGGATTTTAATTCAAAAGAATATAAACTTAAAGAAGGAAGACTTTTAAACAAGAATGATGAGAATACATCCAATGCAGTGATCTCTTATGCACTTGCGAAAAATAATAATCTAAGTTTAGGAGACGATATTCAATTAAACACAGAAAAAGGAGATGTATCATTTTCTGTTGTAGGAATCTATAAGAATAAAGTAGGACTATTAAGTCATTTAAAGCCTTATAATACTATCTTTATCTCTTTATCAAAAGCGCAGTCATTAAGTCATGCTGAACAAACTGTTTCTTCTGTTACTTATTATTTAAATAAAAAAAGCAATACAGAAGGCTTTATAAAGAAAGCACAAAGAAAACCATTGGATTGGAAGCATCTCCAGCTTACATCCAATGATGCACAATATAATGCATGTGTCTCTATCTTTGAAAATATATGTGATAAGTTAAAGATGATTCCTTTGATTATATTAATTATTGGTTCGCTCTTTTTAATACTTATATGTCATAAACTATTTAAAACACATAATCTTAGTAAGATACTTATTATCTTTGTGATTTCATATACTATTTCATGTTTCACAAGTCCATCTCTTTCTAAATATACAATTAATACTTATTTATCTCAGCATGATGTGAATATGTCACAAAAAGAAACAAGAAAGATCAAAACAACCTATACACCTAGAATACTAATAGAGTCTATTGGTATTACATCTATTATGTATTTAGAAACAATTATTATCGCTTATAAGAAAAAGATCTCAGCCTAGGCTGAGATTATTTCTTTTGATTTAGAGAATAGACCATATATACCACCTGTATGCATAAATAGTATATTCTTTGCATGATCAAATGTACCTTTTTCTAATTCATGGATTAGTCCATAATACGCTTTGCCTGTATATACAGGATCTAGAATAATACCACTGTGTCTAGATAAGTCAGAAATAGCTTCTAATTCTTCTTTGCGACTTAAAGAATAGCCTCTTCCTACATATCCATCAATAATATGAATATGACTTCTCTCTACATCTTTTACATCAAGATGAGGTAATGTATCATCAATAATACTATTAATTTCTTTAATAAAGAAATCAGCATCATCACATACATTAATACCCACAATATCTTTATGAGCTTGTCTTAATTCATTACCTAAATATAAACCAGTATAAGTTCCTCCAGAACCTACTGCATCAATAATAGTATCGAACACAATACCAGTCTTTTTCTCATATTCTAGTATTTCATCAAAAGCATCAATATAGCCTAAAGTACCGATTCCATTACTAGCACCCATAGGAATAATATAAGGTTTACCACCTTTATCTAATACTTCCTGGTAGACTTCCTGCATCATCTCATCTTTATTTGCTTGGAAATCATCATGTTCCTTTACTCTTATATCAGCACCAAGCATATGATCTAAAAGGAAGTTGGCTGTTTCAATATTTTCGCCAGGTTCTTTTCTAAGTATAAGAATACACTTCAATCCTAGTTTTGCGGCTACTGCAGCAGTAGATCGACAATGGTTGGATTGGAATCCACCATTAGTGATCAGTGTATCACACCCTAAAGATAAAGCTTCTGCAACACTGTATTCTAGTTTTCTAATCTTATTACCAGATGCCACACTATCTGTTAAGTCATCTCTTTTCACAAAAATATTTGGTTTATATTTGTTGGAGAGATAGTCTATTTTTTCAATAGGAGTAGGCAGCTGGGCCAAATGTAGTTTGTTCATGTAATCACCCCTAAAAATAGTATAGTAGAAATATCAAACAAATACACACTTTTCTTACAAAAAAGTTTGGTATAATAGAGACGAGGAGATGTAAACATGAAAACAATTGGTAAAGATGGTATTTTATTAAGACTCGCAAAAGATATGTATCCTGAAAAGGATGATTTATCTTCTATTGAAGTAAAAACTTTATTTAATGATATTTGTCATAAGTATATACAAAGAGAAGGAATTTATGATCTTCTTTCATGGCTAGAAGGTACTGATTTCTATAGAGCACCTGCAAGTACACGTTATCATGGAGATTATGAGGGTGGTTTATGTGACCATAGTCTCCATGTCTATTTCTGCTTTAGAAGCTATGTAAAAAAGCGTTGTGAACCAGGTTATCATTTATCTATGAGTGAAGAAAGTATAGCATTATGTGCTTTATTTCATGATTTATGCAAGGTTGATATTTATAAGACAGAAATGCGTAATAAGAAGAATGCACAAGGACAATGGGAACAGGTGCCTTTCTATACAATAGAAGATGCATTCCCTGTAGGACATGGTTCTAAGAGTGTTTATATTATGAATCGTTATCTAAAGCTTACAGATATAGAAACAGCCGCTATTGCCTATCATATGGGCTTTAGTTATGGTGATGATGCCAGAACTGTAGGTAATGTATTTGGTCGTTTCCCTGAAGCTTTCGCCTTATCTACAGCGGATATGGAAGCTACTTATTTTGTAGAAAATGAACATTGGCCACGATAAAGTGCTATAATATCATCCAAGGTGATATATATGAAAAAGAGTAAAATTAAAACAAATGCGTTAAGAATGTTAGATCGTGATAAGATTCCTTATGAGATCAAAACATATGAATATGATGAAGAACATTTAAGTGGTGAACATGTAGCATCACAAGTAGATATGGATGCAGGTGATATCTATAAGACACTTGTATTACATGAAGACCATGATTATTTAGTATGCTGCATTCCTGTATTAGAGGAAATAGACTTAAAGAAGCTCGCTAAACTATCTGGACATAAGAAGGTAGAAATGCTTCATATGAAGGATTTACTAGGTCTTACAGGTTATATGCGTGGAGGTTGTTCTCCTGTTGGCATGAAAAAGAAGTTCCCAACATATTTTGATGCCAGCATAGAAAAAGACCGTCCTATCGCTCTCTCAGCAGGTAAAAGAGGCTATCAGATGATTGTTTCATCAAAGGATATTACAACTTATTGTGATGCAAAAATAGGGGATGTAGTGAGAAATCACTAATCCCCTTTTACATATTTGTAAGTGTTTACTTAGAAGTTCTCGATAAAAACTTATTGATATTCGTAAATATTGCTATTTTATTTAGAGAAGTATCTAAAATATAAGTGAAAGTTATGAGAAAATAATGTAACTGTAGCGCTTTTTGTTTCTATAGGTTTTTGAAAATGGTATAATAGAGCCAAGAGGTGACGCTTAAAAATGGATATTAATAAGAAATATGAGCAATGGTTAAATTATGAAGGCATGGACGCTTCATTAAAGGCAGAACTTGCCGGAATGACAGAAGAACAGAAGGAAGATGCTTTCTATAAGAATCTTGAATTCGGTACAGCAGGAATGCGTGGTATTTTAGGTGCTGGTACAAACCGTATGAACATTTATACAGTTCGTAAAGCAAATATGGGATTTGCGAAATATGTAGCTAATTTACCAGAAGGTAAAGAACGTGGAGTGGCAATTAGTTATGATAATAGACATATGTCATATCGTTTTGCGATTGAATCTGCAAAGATTCTCGCAAAGTTTGGTATTAAGTCTTATATCATGGAATCTTTAAGACCTACTCCAGAATTATCTTTCGCAGTACGTTATTTAAAATGTGCAGGTGGTATCATGATTACTGCTTCTCATAACCCTAAGGAATATAACGGTTATAAAGTATATGATGATACTGGTTGTCAGTTAATCCCTGAATGGGGTGATATCGTTGTTGATTATGTAAATGAAATTGATGACGAATTAGAAATCGAACAGATCAGTGATGAAGAAGCTTATCCATTCATTACATGGGTAGGAGAAGAAGTAGATGAAGCTTATTATAAAGCGGTAATGGGTATTGAAATCAATCCTGGACTAGATAAGTCTGATTTCAAGATTGTTTATTCACCACAGCATGGTGCAGATAACATCCCTGTAAGAACATGCTTAAAGAGATTAGGTTATGATATTGTGCCAGTACTTGCACAGTGTGCACCTGATCCAGATTATACAAATACTAAGTCTCCAAACCCAGAAGTAGACGCTTCTTATGAATTAGCTATTAAGCTTGCGAAAGAAGTAGATGCTGATGTAGTCGCTATTACAGACCCAGATGGTGATAGACTTGGCGTTGTTGCAAAGCACAATGGGGAATATGTATTAATGAGTGGTAACCAGAGTGCTGCTGTATATCTTGAATATATCTTATCTCAGAGAAAAGAGAAGGGTACATTACCTGATAATGCAGTTATGTATAATACTATTGTTACAAGTGATCTTGGTGAATTAGTTGCGAGAAACTATGGTGTTGATGTTGAAAAGACATTAACTGGATTCAAGTTCATTGGTGATAAGATCAGAAAGTATGAAAAGACTCATGAAAAACAGTTCATCTTCGGTTATGAAGAAAGCTATGGCTGTGTTGTAGAAGACTTCGTAAGAGATAAAGATGCTGTACAGGCTGTATTACTTGCTGCTGAATGTGGTAACTACTATAAGAAGCAGGGTAAGGATCTTATTGATGTATTGAATGAATTATATGCTAAGTATGGTACATTCAAGGAATCACAGATTGCCTTAGCAAAAGCAGGTGCTGCAGGTGCTGCACGTATTAAAGAAATGATGGATACTTTAAGACAGGATAAGCCTACTGAAATTGGTGGCGTAAAGGTTGTATTAAGTGAAGATTATGCAACAAGTGAACGTTCTGATGGCACTACAATTGACTTACCTAAGTCAAATGTATTAAAGTATTATCTAGAAGATGGTTCTTGGATTGCTGCTAGACCTTCTGGTACAGAACCTAAATGTAAATTCTATTTCTCAATTAAGGGTAAAGATGCTAAGGATGCTGCTGATAAGACAGAAGTATTCCATAAGGCAATGATGGAATTAATTGGTGAATAACTCATATGGGGGCTCTATCTTCGATAGAGTCCTTTATTATTTGGAGGTGTAAAATGTATAAATTATTAGTTGTAGAAGATGAAGTACTGATTAGAGATATTATTAAAGAATATTTTGCAACAAGAGATTATGAAGTCATTGAAGCTGTAGATGGTTATGATGCTTTAGAAAAAGTGAATCAGGATATTGATATGGTTTTACTTGATATTATGATGCCAGGAATGGATGGGTATGAAACATGTAAGAAGATCCGTGAAAAATATGATATGCCTATTATTTTTATCAGTGCGCTATCTGAAACTGATAATATGCTGGATGGTTATCATGTAGGTGCAGATGATTATATTACTAAACCTTTTAAACCTTCTGTTTTATATGCGAAATGTCAGGCTATTTTAAATAGAAGCAAGAAGACAGAAAAAGAAGATAAAGAAACAATCTGGCTAGATGAAAGTAAGCATCTTATGTATGTAGATGGTGAAGCGGTAGCACTTCCTAATAAAGAATATTTGTTGATGGAGTTGTTTTTAAATAATAAGAATCAGTTATTTACTCGTTCTCAGATTTTAAATAAAGTCTGGGGTTATGATTATTATGGTGATGGACGTGCTGTAGATACTTATATTAAGAAACTAAGAAAAAAGTTAGGTGTACATTCACATCGTATTCAGACTATTATGAAGGCAGGTTATACATATACGGATGAAGAAGACTAAATGGTCTTTTGGACTTGTACAGCGTACTTTCTTCTTAATGTTGTTTGTATTTATTATTATTCTAGGACTTATGTCCTTACAAGGTATTACAGAATACAAAGAGCGTCTTATTAGTTCAACTTACGATGCTTCACTCACTTCGGGTTTGCAGAGTATTTATCAAACAGAATATTCATTAGATAATAAGAATATGACCAAATATTTAAAGAATTACTACCTAACCAATGAAGGCATGTCTGCGATTGTTGATAGTGATAATAATATTAAGTCATTTGTGAGTAGTGCTTCTTTACATGTATCTCAATTATGGATTCTTGATGAAAATAAGAGTCAAGAAATCATGGTAGATATATCTGAAAATAATTTAGTAAAGAAAATCAATGAATATATGATTGCCCATCCGGATGAGAATTATGAAGTAGTTATAGGTGGTGCACAGTCTAAAAAGAAACAATATTATATTAATGATGGCGAACAAGAAGTTGAATACTATACATCAATGGATACAACAGGTATTCATCCTGCTTATCTTGCGATTAATGGTAAGGTGTTACTTAATAACTCACATAAATCATTGAAGAAATATAAAGTATCCTGGTATATGTCAGAAAGATGTTTTTATGAAAGAAATGGTTCAAGTGGTGGAAGAGAGTTTACAGATTATAAGAAGTTAAAGAAGGCATTAGAGAAACAGATCAAGAAGATTGATAGTATTGAATATGCAAGAGGGTCTGATTATGTGCATTCTAAGAGTATTAATGTAGGTGATGGTACAATGACTATTGCGCTTTCAGAACTTAATCAAGAAATCTCTTCTGTATCAAATACAAGTGGTGTAAAAGGTTATTTTGTATCTGCAAGCTTTATACCAAAATTAACTAAAAATGCGGCTGTGAACTATTTTGAACATTCCTGGTATATTTATATTATTGTGCTCTGGTTAAATGTTGTGATTTCTATTGTGATCTCACATATGATTACTAAACCATTAAGACATGTATCAGAAGTTACAAGTGAAATTGCGAAAAATGATTTCAGTGAGAAGTTCTTAATTACACGTCATGATGAAATAGGGCAGTTAGAAAACAATATTAATATCATGAGTACGAACTTAGAGAATACAATCAATCAGCTTACAGAACAATTAGAACATGTCCAAAGACTTGAACATACAAGAAAACAGTTTATTGCGAACTTCACACATGAGATCAAAACACCTCTTGGTATTATTGCCGGTTATTCTGAATTATTAGAAGATGCCACAACGCAAGAATCAAGAGAAAAATATATTTCTATCATCAATGAACAGATAGAGCGTATTAATAGTATTGTACTCACAATGTTGGAACTTTCACGTTTAGAATCAGGTAAGATTGAGCTCAATAACTATTATGTTTCATTATCTGAATTAGTAGAAGAAGTTATAGATGATTTTGAATATGAATTAGAAAAGAAACAACTTCATGTAGTAAAGGAATATGAAGTTGTTGATTTAGATTGTGATCCTATTCAGATAGAAAGAGTTATTAACAACCTCACATCTAATGCGATTAAACATACCGAAGAACAAGGTACAATCACATATCGTATTATGAAGCATCGCTTTGAGATAGAAAATGAAGGACACCATCTCTCTCAGGAAGAGATGGAATCTATCTGGGAAGCCTATATTTCAAAGGATCAAGGTGGAACAGGACTCGGTCTTCCTATCGTAAAAGCGATATTAGAGAGACATGGATATCATTTTGGAGTAGAAAATACAGAAAAAGGTGTTCTATTCTACTTTGAATATTGATATAATAAGGCAAGTAGGGAATGGGTGATCTTATGAAACTAAAAAGAGTACAGTTTTTTATGTCTAAACAAAGTTATCTAGCTAGTCTCCTTGCGATTGCAGCATTAGTCTGTTATTTCATAGGTTACGCCTCAATTGCGATTATACTTACTATCGCGATTATTATTTGTTTAGTTATTTATTTTATTCTTGGTCTCGTTTATTGGAGATGCCCTTATTGTCATAACTACCTTCCCACAAAAGATGCAGGTAGTTTAACAGTGTGTCCCCATTGTCAAAAAGAATTATTTAGAGATGAAGAAAACAATACTGTAGAAAAATAAAAGGCTGATATCACATAAGTGATATCAGTCTTTTTCTATAAGTAAATAGCTTTATTGATGTGAAGATAGTAGATAATAGCCTGCACATCTGTGTGGAATACTTCTTTAAGTACTTTAGAGTAATAAGACAACTGTGTATGATGAAGACCTTTAAGTGTTTCATCACTATTATCTTTTGATACTCTATCTGTCTTATAGTCTAATACATAAACCTTATTGTCTTTTATAAAGACTAAGTCAAATATACCATTGATGATGAGACCATTCTCATCTTTGTATCTAAATTGTTTTTCCTGGTAAATTTGATCTGCATCTTTAATCAATTGATATGTATCACTATTGATAAAATCATTGATATGAGGAAGATAGTTCTTTAGTACACTCAATCCTTCTTCATCAAACATCTGATTCGTATAAAGTGATTCAATCAATTCCTGAGGATCATCATCTTTGAAATTAAAGTAGCTCAACAAGTTATGTACGAGTGTTCCTCTATCTGTTGCTAGATAGTGTGTTTCTTCATTACTAAAATCAAAGTGAGTTTCATCACTCTTCATTTCTTCCATACTTGTGACCGCAATGCTACGTGGTTCAACAGGATATGGATATTCAAAATCATAATACTTCTTATAGGCACGATATTGGTTCTCTATCTTTGTTTTCGCATAAGCAGGAATCTTATTTATTGTTTCACTGCTATCTTGTATTACACAATGGAAACGTGCTAAGTAGGTATCATCATTTTCTAGTTCTTCAAAAGAAGAACGATCTAAAGAAAGATAAGGACTAATTTCGGGAATAACTTGTCTTATATCCTTCTGGAAATCCTTATGTCTTAATAAAGCCATGATTACCCAGCTTAAATAGTTATTTGTAGAACGCATGGCGAGGTTATATACAACACCATGGCCTTTTGTTAAGGTAGGATCTGTATCATTGGCCTGCACCTTGCGCGCAATAGAAATAATCTCTTCTTCATCTTTAATAGTACCAGTTAAGATCAGTTTCTTTTCTGCACGTGTTAAGGCAACATAAAGAATACGCATCTCTTCATTCACTGTTTCCTGACGAATCAGCAGCTTCAACATCTTTAAATAAGGATGTTCATATTTACATAGAATTTTTCCAAAAGGAGACTTTTCTTTTCGTGCAACACTTCCTGCTACACCATCATGCTGAGATATGATAATGTCGGCTTTTTCATCAGAATTATTAAACTTCTTTTGCATCGCACTCACGAAGACAACTGGAAACTGTAGCCCTTTAGATTTATGAATAGTCAGGAATTCTACTGCATCATTTTCATCACTCGCAATAAAACCAGGTGCCTGGTTAGAAGAAGAATCTAATAGTTCTAAGTAATCCTTTAAATAAGGATATTCTTCATTTGTACGGAATGTTTCTAATAGAATATCTAAGTTTGCGCTACGTTGTTCACCATTCATTAATTGGGATACAAAAGCCTGGTATCCTGTTTCTTTTAAACATTTTTTTAATGTTTCATAAGGAGAAGATGTCATGGCCGTATTTCTTAAATCATCAAATACTTCTAAGAAATGAAGTACTTTATTGTTGGTATGATGGGTAAGGTTGATATAGAGAGGATCATCTGCATCTCTGATTTCTAATAACTCATTCTCAGTAAAATGAGAGAATAAGAAGTTATTATGTAATACAGACAACATCGCAATATCATCATATGGATTTACTAAAGCCTTTAATAATGTCATAATGCTGATGACTTCATTGGACTCAAATAAACCAGTGGATAAAGTAATATTGACTGGAATATGATAACGTTCAAACACCTTCTTATAAGTAATAAATTCAGTTGTAGCGCGCATCAGTACCGCAAAATCATGATACTTATAATCTGTAACCTGCCTCATCTGAATAATTTTCTGAGCAACCATATGTGCTTCCACTTCAGACTTTGTATATTCTTCCTGATTATTATAAAGAGAAATAAGTACATCTGTATCAAAATCATGATTCTTTTTTAATTCTGAAAGTGTTGTACCTTTCGCTTCATAATCATATCTTAAAATCGCATTATCTCCATGGATATACTCTAATCCACCTACGGCAGTATCCATAATACAGTCAAAGATATAATTGACACTGTCCAAAACAACCTTTTCAGAACGATAGTTAAACTTTAAATCAATACGAATATTTGTATCATTCTCTGTCATCTCTTCTAGTTTAGTGAATGTATCAAACTTATGCTGGAAGATAGAAGGATCAGCCTGTCTAAAACGATAAATAGACTGTTTCATATCACCAACCATAAACATTGGAATCTCTTTATCATAATTCGCAATCTTTAAAACAAGGTTTTCCTGTATCTGATTGGTATCCTGATATTCATCTACCATGATTTCTTTTAATGTATGATTTAATCTTTCTACTACAGGTTGATCTTCTTGTAAAAGTCTAGTTGCATATTCTTCTAGGTCATGGAAGTCTAATTCATTTCTGGCTTTTTTCGCTTCTTTATAAGCCTGGTTGAATTGATCTAACAGCCCATTTTTACCTAGCAAATAATAAATATCCACATAAGAATAAGTAAGATACTCATGGAATTTATCTGTAAAAGAGAAATACTTTTGTAATTTTTTGAGTGGTTCAGTGACATCAGCTTTCAGTTTTGTATATTGTTTCTTAACTGAATCATCTACACCGAGTTCACTCCACTTGATGGATGACATTTCTATTTTATGTGATACTTGTCCATTCAAAACCTCAAAAGAAAAGGGCTTATTGAGGGCATTATACAGATCAGAATAATAATCATATAATGCAGTGGCAGGTGCAGGATGTTTCGCGTTTTCATCTGTTTCAAAGAAATAAGTAATATCATGTTTCTCACAGAAACGATAGAGAATATTATAGGCACTTAAACTTTTAATACAGCAGTCTTGATACAATTTTGCCATGCCATTTAGAATCGGTTTTTCCCCAAAAAACTTAGGGTTATAATACTTCTCATGAACTTGATCGAGGAACTGATGGAAATCCACAAAAGAATTAGTAATATTTTGGAAATCAATCAATGTTTGTTTTAATTCATCAAAGTCATTTTTTGTATTATGACGAGAGGCATAATCCTGAAAACGAGGATCTTCTATCCATTTCTCTAAACACTGATCTAATACTTGGTCTTTGATTAAATCAGGTGAAGGGTTCACCTTAAATCCTGGCATCACACCAATTAAATAGCCATACTTCTCTAATAGTGTCTTACAGAAACTATCAAATGTAGTGATATATGCATGAGGCAGTAATTGAATCTGTTCTTGAATATGTCTCAATGTTTCTTCATCATGATTAGCCAAAGCTTCTTCATGTAGAGACACATTCAATCTTTGTTTCATCTCATTTCCTGCTGCTTTAGTAAAAGTTAGTACTAGAAATTGATCCATTGAATAATGATCATTCACAATTAAACTAATTAAACGGGCTACAAGAATTCTCGTCTTTCCTGAGCCGGCAGGAGCACTGACAAGAATAGTCTTTCCTCTTAAATCAATTGCAGCTTGCTGTTCTTTATTGTATTTAGGCATTCTAATCATCTCCTTTTAGTTTCTTATACATATCTTTCGCAATTATTCTATTTTCGTTCTCAAATACATCAAATAAACATACTGATTTATAAGGACAGTAATTACATGGATATACTTTAAAGTCATTCGCTGGCTGTGCACCCTCCATTAAAGTAGGGTGGATAGGAATCAATCCTTCATGAATCTTTTCGTAGAGTTCAGAAATATGCTTTTCCACATATTCCATTATTTGATCTAATTCATCAGGTGAAACCACTTTTGCGCCATTATAGTATTCTCCAGACTTCTTGACTCTAATAGGAGTCACAAGGTCTGGGGAACTACCAAGTGCTTTTACAGACTTAGTTGACCCATCATCCACCATATAGCCTTCCATACGATATTCCTTTAATATTTCCCTTTGAATACTAGTTCCCCATGAATCATCATCACGGGCAAGCATACGTCTCTTCATATTAAAGTACAACATACCTGCACGGTTCTTGTTTTCCTGCTTGCATAACATATCTAGATAAACAAGCATCTGAATATTAAATCCCTGTATTGCGAGATTGAAATCAACCTCTTTCTTACTTGATTTATAATCCACAATACGTACCATGTTCTCAAATTCATCCACTCTATCAATAACACCTGAGAAAGGAACACCACCAATTTCACCAGAAATTTCTTTCTCTTTTGCGACAGGAACATAGTCACCTAGTTTTAACTGCTTCTGAATAATCTTGATTGTCATCTTCATATCTTCAATCAGATTATTAATAAAATACTGGTTCATTGGATGATCATCATATTTCTCTTTCAGATTCTCTTCTATATAATGTTTTGCTTCTTGATCTACAAGAGATTCATCATCCAAACATTTCTCCATTAAATAATGACATAAAGAGCCGAGTTCACTTGATTGTAAAGTATCTTCTCTCTTTTCTGTAATCTTTAATCCATATTTAATGTAATAAGAGAAAGGACACTTATTATATGTCTCTAAACGAGAAATACTTACTCCTCTACCTAACTTATCTGTATCTTTAATAAATTCAGGCTGGTTACTTGTCATCTTATAATGATCAATCAATCGATTAATAGGATCTTCATCTATACGTGATTGATTTAAATATAGGTTATTCTTGATGAGATTCAATGGAGGGTTAATATATTCTAATTCAAATAGATCACTTAAACGTGACATAAGAATAGAAGGAATTAACTCATTGGCAGCCATATTCTTCTTACTATAAGAGAATGTATAAGATAAATAAGGATTTAAAAGAACCTGTATAATACGCTTATAATGTGCCTGTAACTGTTCATCTAATAATAGAGGATGAGGATTAAACTGTTTATAGTCTTCCTCCATTAAGAATCCTTTATCACTGATTTCTAAAGGCAAGAATGTTTCATTAATCCCTGTTAAGTAAATATGTTTTTGTGTTGCAGTGAGTCCCTTTTCAAGTGAAGTCACAATAACACCTGTCTTATTTGTAACTCTATTACCTGGGATAATACATTGAAGGAATAAATCAAACTCTTCTGGACTAATTTCATCATCACATTTATAAGCATCAAGAGTTTTAATCATAGAGGCACTGATATCCTGTTTTTGAAGGAACTGAATAATTTCTTTAAAAGTATGTCCTTTACACTCTGATAATGATCGAGACATTTTACGATAATCACTATTATAATGACATGTTTCATTTTGTGATAATGTGGCAGGAATGTTGAGTTCATCAAAACATATAGTCAAATAATCTGAATAGCTTGCCTGATTTGTAATGATCATAAAATCTTCATATTGCAGCTGTTCATTCACAATACGTGATTTAATATCACAGGCAATCTTCATACATTCCTGCATAGGATGACCACCTGTAATAACACGTCCTTTAGCTACATTATGCACATCCACATTATCAAATAAATGATGAATAATAGCATCTTCATATTCACTTAATACTTCATCTGCATCTGTCATCTCTAATAATGTGACTGGAACATAATTGTCTATCTTCTTAAACAACTCTTTGGATGCAATATGAGGATAATCATCACTCATAATATAAAGAGGTGTCTTTAAAGAATCATCTATTAAATCTTCTACCATTTCTTCAATTGTCCAGTATCCCACTGGAATAAGAGAATTAATTGTATATAAATCTTCACATTTTTTACTTAATAAAGTATCTTCGAAAAACTGATCGAGAGTTATATTATTTCTATGGATCTTTTTAAGTGTAGAAATCAATTCAAGAATCATCTCATAAGAATTAGAACTAAACTGTATTGTATTAAATGTATGACAAGAAAGAATATGACGCATTATAAAAACAAGATCTGCCTGTGAATAAATATGACGGGCAAACTGTTTATGTGAAATCAAAATCTTATCTATATATTGTTTAAGTGTTAGAACTTCTATATCAAATAAACAGGAATACTTATTCAAGAATAGATCTTCTACATATTCTGTATTCTCTGTAATGATATAAGCAGGACCCTGTAAGTGTTCTGCCAATTCATTGAGTTTTTTATTGAGGTGCATCCCTTTAATAATCTGCATAATGATTCTCCTTCATTTGTACTTTGGTACTATTATATCATTGCATCTAAAATCATGCATTAAGTTCAGTCTCTATAACACCTATATAATGGAGTTAAGAAAAAAAGCCTTCCACATAAGTGGAAAGCTTCAGGTTAACGTAACTCATCAAGCCACATAGATACATCTGCATCACTAGGCATACGTAAATCTCCACGAGGAGATAAAGCCACTGAACCAACTTTAGGTCCATCTGGGATACAGCTACGCTTGAACTGCTGAGTAAAGAAACGTCTATAGAATAGAGTGAGCCATTTCTTAATTGTTGCTTCATCGTATTTATCACCATATGTATGAATCGCAATACGTAATAGTTTTTGTGGTTCATAATGGAATCTTGCATGATGATAAAGGAAGAAGTCATGTAATTCATAAGGTCCTACAATATCTTCTGTCTTCTGAGTAATTTCACCATCTTTTGCAGGAAGTAATTCAGGTGAGACTGGTGTATGAAGAATATCCTGTAATGTAGCTTCTAATACTTCACCTTTATATAAAGTAGATACATAATCTACAAGATATCTTACAAGTGTCTTAGGAACAGAAACATTAACACCATACATACTCATATGGTCACCATTATAAGTAGACCATCCAAGTGCAACTTCTGATAAGTCTCCTGTACCTACGACAATACCACCTGCCTGATTCGCAATATCCATAAGTACCTGTGTTCTTTCACGAGCCTGACAGTTTTCATAAGTGACATCATGGACTTCAGGGTTATGATTAATATCTTTAAAATGCTGGTTAACGGCATCTTTGATATTGACTGTCATAGAAGTGACTTCTAGTTCTTTCATAAGTGTTAAGGCATTATTTAAAGTACGATCAGTTGTCCCAAAACAAGGCATAGTGACCGCAATAATATCTGATACAGGACGACCTAGCATCTTATAAGCCTTATGCATTACAAGTAATGCGAGAGTAGAATCAAGTCCTCCAGACATACCAACAACGACTTTCTTAATATGAGCTGCTTCAAGTCTCTGCATTAAGCCATGAGTCTGAATATTAAATACTTCTTCACAACGTGCAGCACGTTTTTCTTTATCACTAGGGACAAATGGATGAGGATCATAATAACGATCTAAATCTAATTCTTCATTATCTAATGCAAATGGTACGGCATCAAAATAATCTTCACTATCATAAGTGGTCATTTCAATACGTTCTGTGTGAATCTTTTCTAAATCCATATCTGCATAGATTAAACCTGTAGAATACTGAGTAGATTCTTTAAGTAATGTACCATTTTCATAAATAAGATGATGATTAGAGAATACCACATCTGTTGTTGATTCACCTACACCTGTATTACTATAAACATAGCCACATACAAGTCTTGCACTTGTTGCACTAATTAAACTACGTCTATAATCACTCTTACCAGTTAAGTTATTAGATGCAGAAGGGTTCACAATAAGTGTTGCCCCGTTTAAACATGCATCAGTACTTGGTGTATGAGGTGCCCATACATCTTCACATATTTCTACCCCAATCTTTAACCAAGGATGATTCACATCTTCAAAAATCTGTTCAGTTGTTACATGAATTTCCTGATCACATAAAGTAATATACTCATCTAAATCACGACCACTCTTGAAATGTCTACCTTCATAGAATTCATGATAATTTGGAATATATGTCTTAGGTACAGCACCTAGAATATCTCCTCTATGTAATACAAGAGCACAATTGTAAAGATCATTACGGATGACAAGTGGCATTCCAATAACAATCACTGTATCAAGATCTTTTGTTTCATCTAGAATATATTGAAGCTGTGTTTCTGATGCATTCAATACTCTTTTCTGAAAGAAAAGATCTTCAATTGTATAACCAGTTAAACATAACTCATTTAATACAAGAACCTGTGTATGATTTGCGTTGGCTTCTTTTGATAAACGGATAATCTCCTGCGCATTCTTTTTCACATTTGCGATAGAGACTTTAAAAGAACCAGCTGCAACTCTAATAAAACCATCTTTCATAAACATTCCTCCAATTTCCCTCTCATTATATCAAAAAAAGTTCACATGAGTGAACTTTATAATAAATGTATATCATTTTCTTCGCAGATACGCATTGTATCTTCATCCCATAATGAAGCCTGTACTTCACCAATATGGGCTTTCTTTAAGAAGAACATACATAAACGTGACTGACCAATACCGCCACCAATACTTAATGGATAAACATTGTTTAAAACATTCTGATGGTAAGGAAGTTCAGTACGTTCTTCAGCATGTGCTTTCTTTAGCTGTTCCGCTAAAGCTTTCGCATCAACACGTACACCCATAGAAGATAATTCAAATGCATCATCAAGAATAGGATGATAAACAAGAATATCACCATTGAGAGTCCAGTCATCATAGTCCGGTGCACGTCCATCATGTTTAATACCTGACTTAAGGGTATCCCCAATCTTCATTAAACATACAGCTTTTTTAGCCTTAGTAATAGCTCTTTCTCTTTCCTTTGGTGTTAAATCAGGATAAACATCTTCTAATTCCTGTGTGGTAATAAAGAAAATCTTTTCTGGTAATAATCCTTTATCCAACTTTGGATAATGGCGAATCATTAAGAAATCTAAATCTAATAAAGCTTTATAAATTTTCTTAACAGTCTGTTTGAAGAAATCAACAGTACGATCTTCAGGTTTGATCACTAATTCCCAGTCCCACTGGTCTACATACATAGAATGAAGGTTATCAATTGTTTCATCTCTTCTAATTGCGTTCATATCTGTATATAGTCCAGTATGTGCTTCAAAGCCATATCTATAAAGCGCATCACGCTTCCACTTTGCAAGTGAATGAATGATTTCAATTTCATCATCATTATTTAATTCATAGCTGTTGAAAGCTACTGGTCTTTCAGTTCCATTTAAATCATCATTTAATCCTGTGTTTTTTAATAAGAATAGTGGTGCAGATACTCTAGTGAGTCTTAATTCTTCTGATAAACGTCTTTCAAAATAATCTTTAATCATCTTAATCGCAACTTCAGTCTCAATAAGATTGAGTTGTGAATGATAGTTTTCTGGTACAAATACTTTACTCATAAGTCTTTTACTCCTTTATGTATGATTATATAAGAAAAAAATAAAAAAGAAAGAAAGAAAACAGTATTTCTTATATTATTTAAAAATATGTAATAATTTAGGGAAATTTAAAAAATGATGAACTTGATTGACTTATTTCCGATTATTTAATACAATGTTGAAAACACAAGATAAGGAGATGCACAATGGAAAAATTGTTTAAGAGCACAAGAGGCAATCAGACACCTATTGATTTTTATACATCTATTCTTCAGGGAATCGCAAGTGATGGGGGATTACTTGTACCTGACTTCGATTTTGAGAAGAAAAACTTAGAAGAACTTCTATCATTAAACTATGTTGATCTTGCAACAGAGATTATTGGTACATTTGCGCCAAGTGATGCAAAAGAAGCATTACATACAGCCTGCAATCAGGCTTATGGTGAAGGTTTATTCTGTGATGGAGTGGTTCCTGTAAAGAAAGCAGGAAATGTATATGTTGCAGAACTCTATCAGGGGCCTACAGCTGCATTCAAGGATATGGCACTATCTATGCTTCCTAGAATGATGACTCTTTCTTTAAAGAAGAAAGGTGAAGAACGTGAAGTAATGATTCTTGCAGCAACAAGTGGTGATACAGGTAAAGCTGCATTAGAAGGCTTTAAAGATGTAGAAGGAACTTGTATTAAGGTTTTCTATCCAATTGATGGTGTATCAGCTATTCAGCAGCAGCAGATGGTGACTACAACAGGTAAGAATGTTGAAATTATCGGTATTAGAGGTAACTTTGATGATGCCCAGTCTGCAGTTAAGAAAGCTTTTGGTTCTAAAGAATTAAAAGAACTTTGTGATGAACATCATATCTTCTTATCTTCAGCTAACTCAATCAATATTGGACGTTTAATTCCACAGATTGTATATTACTTCTATTCATATTTAACACTTGTGAAGAGAAATGAAATCAAACTAGGAGAAGCAGTGAATTTTACAGTACCTTCAGGTAACTTTGGTAACTGCTTAGCTGGATGGATTGCAAAGAATATGGGATTACCAGTGAACCAGTTCATTGTTGCTTCTAATAAGAATAATATCTTAACTGATTTCTTCACTACGGGTACTTATGATGCAAGACGTGAATTCTATAAGACTAATGCTCCTGCAATGGATATCTTAGTTTCTAGTAACCTAGAAAGATTAGTATGGTTCATGGTAAATGGTGATAGTGAAAAAGTGAATAAGTATATGGAAGAACTTAAAGAAACAGGTGTTTATAAAGTAGATGATGAAACACTTGCAAGAGTTCAGAAAGAATTCAAGGCAGGATGTCTTGGAGAAGAAGATGTACTTAAAGTTGTTCATGATTGCTGGAATGAAAACAAGTATCTATTAGATACACATACAGCTGTTGGTTATGGTGTTTATGAAGAATATGTCAAGAACACTGGTGATACAACTAAGACAATCTTACTTTCAACTGCGTCACCTTATAAGTTCCCAGAATCTGTATATCAGGCATTAACTGGTGAAGAAGTAGATGTTTATACAGCTATTGAAAAATTACATGATTTAACTGGTATGGAAATTTCTTACCCATTAAAAGGTATTAAGGATCGTGAAATCCTTCATAAGGGTGTTATTGATAGAGATGCAATTCTAGATACTATTGCAGAAAAGATCAAGGAGTACTAATTATGTTTGTAAAGGTAAGAGTTCCTGCAACAAGCGCAAACTTAGGACCTGGATTTGACGTTGCGGGTCTAGCAGTGACTTTATATAATACATTCACTTTTGAATTATTAGATGAAGGATTAGAAATCTTAGGATGTCCTGAACAGTTTGCGAACAAAGATAACTTAACTTATCGTGCCTTTGAAGAAGGTGCACGTTATGTAGGATTAGATTATAAAGGATTACGTATTACCAATGAAGGAGATGTTCCTTATACAAGAGGATTAGGTTCTTCTTCTACATGTATTGTGGCTGGTATTGTCGGTGCTTTCGCATTCAAGAATCGTTATGAAGAACGTCAGAATATTCTTGAACTTGCAACTAAGATTGAAGGACATCCAGACAACGTTGCCCCAGCAATCTTTGGTGGATTAACTGTATCTGTTATGGAAGAACATAAAGTGACTACATTGTCTATTCCAGTTAAACAGGAATACCGTTATGTAGCACTTATTCCACCTTTCACATTATCTACAGAAAAAGCACGTTCTGTATTACCACAGACATTAGATCGTGCAGATGCAATTAAGAATGTATCTCATCTTGCATTAATGGTTGCATCACTTATTAATGGATATGATGAAGGTTTGAAACTTGGCTTCAAGGATCGTTTCCATCAGCCATATCGTGGACATTTAATTGATAATTTCTTCCCTATTATGGAAACATTAGAGAAGGATGAAAGAGTATTAGGTGCTTATCTATCAGGTGCAGGGCCTACTATTATGGCTTTAATTCGTGCTGATGATACAATGGGTGTTGTTCGTATTAAAGAAGAATTAGGATCTTTAATTGACGGATGGCAAGTAGAAAAGTTAGAATTAGATGAACGTGGATTTACATGTGACTTTTTATAATACCTGGCTGTTGTCAGGTATTTTTTTCAGGAGGATCAAATGAAGAATTATCATACACATACAACAAGATGTATGCATGCAATTGGAAGTGAAGAAGAATATATTCTAGCAGCTATTTCTGCTGGATATACAGAACTAGGGTTTTCAGACCATACACCATGGCATTATGAATCAGGATATCATGCAACAATGCGTATGGATGAATCACAACTTGAAGATTATGTCCATACATTATCAGTACTAAGAGATAAGTATAAAGACAAGATTTCTATCAAGATTGGTTTGGAGTGTGAATACTTTGAAGATAAGATGGAATGGCTTAAGGAACAACTTGAAAAGTATAAGCTTGATTATATTATTTTAGGGAATCATTTTGATGGCAGTGATGAAACAGGTATTTATTATGGTCATCCAGTATCTTTAGAAGAACTAAAGAGATATGTATCACAGGTGATTAAGGCTATGGATACAGGCTTGTTCTCATATGTAGCGCATCCTGATGTTGTTTTCTATGATGAAAAGAATCAAGAACATATTGATGAGTTAGAGAAAATCTGTATTCATGCGGCTGAAATAGATATGCCTTTAGAATTTAACTTATTAGGATATAAGGCTATGCGTCATTATCCAAGTCAGCCATTTATTGATTTATGTAAGAAACATCATAACCGTATTATTATCGGAACAGATGCGCATGAACCAAGTGCATTAAAAGATACTAAAACATATAATCGTGCTTATACTTACTTAAAGGAAAGTGGCTTAGAAATTACTGAAGATATTAAGATGTTGAGATAGAAGGCTTGAGAAAGCCTTTTTTTCTTTTGACAGTTCCGTTCAGTGTAAATTGAAAAAGTCATGGAATATTCATGCTTATTTTGATTTAAATGTATGTAGAAAATGTAGTAATGTATCTCGCTTGATTAAGATTGCTCATATCAGGCACTATATGTCAGTAACTGAATTAGTTTGACAGTTATTGTGACATTAAATTTAAAAAGCATTGATATATTCATGCTTATTTTAATTTAAATGTATGCAGAAAATGTAGTAATATAATATACGGTAGTGATATTTTTAAATTAGAAAGTATGTATTAGATATTAAAAAGAATGATATTATTTCATTTATTTAAAAAAACCTTTACAATATAAAGTGCCTAGTATTGATTAAAGGCTGTATAATAAAGGTGGTGATAAAAATGGAACATATTACAGATATAGATAAAACAGCACATCTTGAAGAATGTGTAGAAGCGGTGAGAGAAATCATTAATCCAGATGATTATGGATTAACTGAAGAAGCTCTTTATGCTCTTACAAAAGAAATCATGGATACTTCTCTTACAATGGGAGGAGACTTTCATTTAGATAACATTCGTTTCTTTGCGGAACGTTTTATTAAGAGCGGATCAATTGCACGTTTTAAGATGGCTCATGAAAATGATTTTTAAGGAGGAATTGTATGGGTAAAATAGAAGACGTTATCCAACAGTACCTGGATGAACATAAAAGTCATTATCTAGGTAAATATCGTTATAGATGTAGCTATCATATTAGTGATACTGCGATGAAGTTTCATTATTATATGCTTGATGAAAACTTCAGAAATATCGATATTTATGTTGAATTATCATATGGTGATAAGGTTGAAGCAGAATTCTCAGAAAATTTAAATGACCAGGAAAAGCAGTTTATTATTAAAGATGCACTGGTACATATTTTTTATAAAGAGAAGTTTACACATATCCTTCATTATTCTTTGATTCCAAAGATAGTGAAGGAACATCATCTCATTGATACAAACATGGCACCGATTGATTATATTGAGATATTGGAGTACATGAAGTATCATCAGGGGATTAATAAAAAGACAATCGATTCTTTCTATGAAATCTATCTTCCAGTTATGCATGATTTAATCAAGACACAAAAATATGATGTTTATATTTCTTCATTGATCTTATTATTACGTAACATACTTTATGAATATGACTGGGATGGGCCAAATTCTAAATATCGTGATACGGAATATCAATATCATTTATATTATGTAAGAGAATTGATTCAGGAAATTATTGACCATCTAGATGTATTCTATAAGCATGCAGCAAGCTATTTGTTCCATCTTATGCATCTACTATGTCAGCATACTTTATTCGCATTTTGTATTATGAACAATCTTGGTTCATTATTTAATTATAATGAGGTTGTTTTAAAGGCTTTATCAGACAATTTGAAAAAGCACTTTATTTTATATGATAAGGAAGCTAATAATTTAAATCAGTGTAATCTTGTTTATTCTTATTTATTCTATTCTTATTTAAATAGGAAGGAACCTTTTAGAGAAGTAATCAAACAGGTATTTAGAACAATTGTGGATTCTATTCTTGTTTATGCAAATCATGACTTAGATCTTGCATTAGGTAATACGTTATTAAAAAATGAAGGTTATGATGTATTGCTCGATTTATTCAGCAGTGATTACAATACATTTATATTCACTTGCTTCCCAATTAGTTCATTCCCAACAGAAATGCGTACATCAGTTCGTAATGAACTTGTTGCCGCTATTCGATTCTTTGCAGGTAGAATGAATAATGATAAGTATAAGCTCAGCTCATTTGAACAGGTATTAAATATCAATAGATTATTATTAGATAATTTTGGAGATTGGTATAAATGAAAAAGAGAAATATAGTCACAGCAGTCTTTGGAACTGCTGTCCTTGCAGGTGCAGGGTTATATCAGAAAACAAGTCAGTTTGTAGATGAACGCTTATATCGTACACATATTAAACGTACCTTATTTGAGACTTTAAAGCCTCAGACAGTACGTATTAAGAATATGAATGATGCGATTTTAACTGGTCATCTACTTGAAGTGGATCATGCAGACAATACATTAATCATGGTTCATGGTTTTACTAAAGATGCATCTTCTCTAGAAAATGAAGCAATCTATTTTCAATCAATTTGCCCTCATACTAATATCTTGATGATTGATTGTTATGGTAATGGATCATCTGATGGTGTAACAAGAGGTGTTGGTTTCCAAGATGTTATGGATATTAACTATTGGAATCGTTTCATTATTCAAAAGTATGGCGAAGATCATCCGGTCTTCTTCTATGGTAAAGAAACAGGTGCGACAGCCTTGCTTTGTGCAGGCAGTGCAGGTTTATTAAAGAATGCAACAAGTTTAATTGTAGAAAGTACATTTAAGAATGTGCGTGATTACTTTGCATATTTAATGAAGAATGATGGATATCCAGAATCTATTACACGTCCTTTACTTTCTATTGTATTAAGAAAAGAATTAAATGTACCTCTAGATGATCTAGATGTCATGAGATATATAAGAAGGAATACTATTCCGACATTATTTATTCAAAACAAAAACAACAATAAGGTAGATTTTAATGATGTATTTGATTTATACAATAATGCATTATGTATTAAAGAATTAATGCCATTAAAAGATAAGCCATTTTATGCTTTTGATGAAAAGCATCCTTATAAGGATCTTCTTACAGAGTTTTTAAATAGAAATGGATGATAGGAGGATTAAAATGTATTTTAAAGAATCAAAAGGGTTCCCAAAGGATTTCTTATGGGGAAGTGCTTCAGCTGCTTATCAGGTAGAAGGTGCCTGGGCTGAAGACGGCAAAAAGCCTTCAGTATGGGATAAGTTTGTAAGAATCCCAGGTAAGACATTCAAAGCTACTACAGGTGATAAGGCAGTTGACCATTATCACATGTATAAAGAAGATGTCAGACTGATGGGTGAAATGGGCTTAAAGACTTATCGTTTCTCAATTGCCTGGTCAAGAATCTATCCAGATGGTAATGGACAGGTGAATGAAAAAGGTTTACAGTTCTATGATGACTTAATCAATGAATGCTTAAAGTATAATATTGTACCAATGGTGACTGTATATCATTGGGATTTACCACAGGCATTAGAAGATCAGTATCATGGCTGGGAAGATCGTCGTATTGTCGATGATTTTGTAAATTATGCAACTACATTATTTAAACGTTATGGTGATCGTGTTAAACATTGGATTATCTTAAATGAACAGAATGTCTTCACTGGACATGGCTGGATGCTTGCTAAACATCCACCAGGAAAATTTAAGGATATGAAGACTTACTATCAGGTGAATCATCATGCATTCATGGCTCATGCAAAATCAGTGCTTGCTTTAAAAGAACTTTATCCTGATGCATTAGTCGGTTCATCATTCGCCTATGGTCCAGCTTATGCAGTATCTGATAAACCAGAAGATCAGATGGCATGTGTTGATTATGAAGACTTAAAGTCATACTACTGGATGGATGTTTATGCTTATGGACGTTATCCAAGATCCGCAATGAAATATTTAGAATCATTAGGTGTTGCCCCACACTTTGAAGAAGGCGATGCTGAAATTCTAAAAGAAGCTGCATCTAAAGTAGACTTCATGGGTGTTAACTACTATAAGACATGTAGTATTGAATACAACCCACTAGATGGTATTGATTCTCTTGGCGGAGAAAACAATACAGGTAAGAAGGGCACAGCAGAAATGGAAGGTGTACCTGGTATGTATAAGGTACCTGCGAATAAGAATCTTCCTACAACTGACTGGGACTGGACTATTGATCCTATGGGATTACGTTTTGCGTGTCGTAAGATTACTTCACGTTATGATTTACCAATTGTTATTTCAGAAAATGGTCTTGGCGCATTTGATAAATTAGAAGATGGAAAGATCCATGATTCATATCGTATTGAATATTTACGTAACCATATTGAAGAATTAAAGAAAGCATGTGATGATGGATGCCGTATTCTTGCATACTGTACATGGTCATACACTGATTTATTAAGCTGGTTAAATGGTTATCAGAAACGATACGGTTTTGTTTATGTAGATCGTGATGAAGATGAAAACTCTGGTACTCTAAAGAGAATTCCAAAGGATTCATATTATTGGTATAAGAAAGTTATTGAAACTAATGGTGAAGAATTATAATTCATAGAAGGCTGATCCATATTGAATCAGTCTTTTTTATGTTCAAATAATGCATAGAGAGCTTATAAGAGACATATATAAAAGAGGATAAAAAATAATCAAAATAGAAAAACATTGATTATTGATTATTCGCTCGTAATTGCACCGGTAGTCGCAGACCTATGCACCACCCCTGTCGCATTAAGTGCACCACCTAACTCTTACCAGAATAATAGCCAATC
>QWCK01000153.1_pt1 | contig 120767 bp, 100 predicted proteins | sample 1972571 | NCBI WGS metagenome assembly QWCK01 (sample SAMN09866710, study PRJNA288562) | Human gut metagenome isolate term2_stool, whole genome shotgun sequencing... | isolation source: gut | host: Homo sapiens | place: USA: California | reverse complement strand
TCTCGGGCGCAAACGGCGTTTCATGGAAGACGATGCGCCACGTGATCTTCTTCGGAGGCGCAAAATGCAGCGCCGAGCAGGTGGTCAGCACGGCTTTGTCTTCGCTTTTTGTCGTGACAAACAGCGCCATGGGTCCGTCTGCGCCACCGATGATGCCGATAACGGCAGCGTTTTGTGCTTCGGGCATGAACGGGTAGTCCTTGGGCGCTTCGCGCTCAACAGGCGGATCGTTCTGCGTGCAGTCCTCAACGGAGATGAGGTTTTTCGGCGGGGCAGGCGAGACCGTATAGGTCATTGCGGTAAATCGATTCGGAAAATCGAAACGCGCGTCGGAAAAAGCGTTTTTCGGCAGCGTCTGCGGCTCCAAATTCTGAGCCGTCAGCGTGTACGGTATGCCATTATGGGAAAACGCAAATATGTCGCCGGGCTTTTGAACTTCAAACTCCGCGCCGGGCACGCGCACGGGCTGCGGGGTCAGCGTCAACGCGAGCGACGAAATGCTTTTCGGGCGGCGTTTCGTCTTCCACGGGAACGAATAGCGGTGAATCGCCCAGCCGTCTTCAGGGTTTAGCCCGTAGTGGTCGATGATCGCGCGCTCGGTGGGCGTGTCAAAATCGCTTTCGCCGTGTTCGTCGAGTGCAGGTTCACAAGCCGCAGCGTTTTGAAACAGCGGGTGGTACGAAAGCCCGTGACCCTGCGAAAACGGGAGCGTCTGTCCGTTCAGCTCAATTTGCGGCGAAAACTCAAAAACCAGCGGATTTTCGCGCTCCGCCTGTTCGAATACATCGTTCGGCACGTCTTCATCTTCAAGGTGCTCCCATTTTTTACAGAAATCTTCGAGCGCCGCTTTATCAGCGCGCATGAGAATGTCGAGCACAAGTCCTTTTGCGGTAAGGTACGCCGCGGGCACGTACCAATCGCGTCCCGCAAAGCGGAATTTGTGATTTAGCTCGAGCGCCTGCCCGGGGTGGCTGCCGTCCGGGCTTTTGCCGCCGAAGCTGCCGTTAAAGTAGACTTTCCACACGTCTTTCATGGTTATTCCTCCATTTCCTTTTTCGCCCAGTCGGCGTCCTTGAAAATCGCGCGACCTACGCCGATGAGGTCGGCGGCGCCTTCCTCAAGCAGTGCTTCGGCTTCGTTCGCCTTTGTTACGCCGCCCGTCAGAATGACCGGCACATGCACGGCTTCGCGAATCGCGGAGGAGGCGTCCGAAAAGAAACCGGGGCTCTTTCTGTTTTTCACCGTAAAGCCGTTGAAGCCGCCGGAAATATCGAGCAGGTCAATACCGGCTTTCTCAAACTTTTTGCAGGCATACACCGCGTCGTCAATGGTCGCGCCGCTCTCGGTGTAGTCGCTCGCGCCGAGACGCAGGGCAACGAGGTAATCCGCGCCCACGGCTTCGCGCACCGCGCGGATGACGTCCAAAAGCAGGTGAATGCGCCCGTCGAGGTCGCCGCCGTAAGCATCCGTGCGCTTGTTGCCGAGCGGGGAGTAGAACTGGTCAAGGAGATACCCGTGTGCCGCATGGATTTCTACGCCGTCAAACCCGGCTTCTTTTACGCGCAGCGCGGCTTCGGCAAACTTTTTTGCAACGGTGTGCATGTCGTCCGCGGTCATTTCGCGCACGGGCTTTTCGCTTTTGCGTGCATACTCCGGCTGTGCCGTGACGCTCGCACTGATTGCCGGATAGCCGGTGATTTCCTCCATTGCCGCGCTGCCCGCGTGGTTGATCTGCGCGATGACGCGGGTGTTGTTTTTATGGATGGTCTCCACAAGCTTTGTAAGGCCCGGAATATCGGTGTCGCGCGAAACGGAGAGCTGGCCCTCGTGTGCCTTGCCCTCGGGGCTGATGTAAGCGTGTTCGGTGACGATGAGTCCGATGCAGCCGCCCTTGGAGCGCGCGTCGTAGTATGCGAGCAGGTCGTCCTGCACGGTACCGTCCGGTGTTTTGCCGGTTGCCATCGGCGGCATGACAAGGCGGTTTGCGAGTTTCACATTATGGACGGTGAGCGGGGTGTGCAGCAGTTTGTTCATGGTGAAAATTCCTTTCCGTTTGATTTTTAAAGCGATGCTGTTTTATTTGATATCATGCAGAAATTACTTTTTGGTGCAGTGTACTGAGGATGAACACAGTATATCACAGCGGTTTTCAACTTTCCAGATATAAAGCATGAAAAAACGGCTTTTGGACATACTGAAAGCGTATTGCAAAACAGAAAGGATGAAAACGATGAAAATACAAAAGGTTCTGGCGACGGAAATTCTCGATTCCCGCGGCACGCCGACCGTCGGCGCAACGGTCATCTTGAGCGACGGCTCCGTCGGCACGGCGAACGCACCCTCCGGCGCATCGACGGGCAAATTTGAAGCGCACGAAAAGCGCGATAATGACCGCAAGCGCTATCTCGGGCGCGGCGTGAAAAAAGCCGTGGAGGGCATTGAGGAAACCGTTGCCCCGGTGCTCGAAAATATGCAGCGCGTGACGGTGCAGAACGTCGACAGAATGCTCATTGAGCTTGACAACACCAAAAACAAAGAAAAGCTCGGCGCAAACGCCACATTGGCGGTGTCGCTCGCTGCTGCAAAGGCGCTTGCCGCGCACTATAAACAACCGTTTTTCCGCTACCTCGGCGGCACGAACGCACAGAAGCTTCCCGTGCCGATGATGAACATTTTAAACGGCGGCGCGCACGCGGCGAATAACGTGGATATTCAGGAGTTCATGATTGTGCCCGTGGGCGCAAAATCGTTTTCGGAGGCCGTGCGCATGGGCAGCGAGATCTACCACACGCTCGGCAGCATTTTGAAGCAGCGCGGTCTTGCGGTCTCCGTGGGCGATGAGGGCGGCTTCGCGCCGAACCTCGCAAGCGACGAAGAAGCGATAGAGGTCATTTTGGAGGCCGTTTCGAGCGCGGGCTACACGACGGACGAGGTGAAGATTGCGCTTGACGCGGCTGCGAGCGAATGGGCGGCGAACGACGGCTATCTTTTACCGAAGCGCGGCACAAAATATACCTCCGCGCAGCTCATCGCGTATTGGGAAAAGCTGTGCGAAAAGTACCCCATCTGCTCGATTGAAGACCCGCTTGGCGAAGAGGATTGGCCCGCGTGGACAACCGTTACCGAAAAGCTCGGCAAAAAAATCATGCTTGTCGGCGATGACCTGTTCGTTACGAATTCGACACGAATTCGCGAGGGCATCGGGCGCAAGGCCGCAAACGCACTGCTTGTAAAGCCGAACCAGATCGGTACACTGACGGAAACGCTCGCCGCCGTGGAGCTTGCAAAGGAGAACGGCATGAAGATCGTCATGTCGCACCGCTCGGGCGAAACGGAGGACACGAGCATCGCGGATATTGCCGTTGCCGTAAACGCAGGGTTCATCAAATCCGGCGCGCCGTGCCGCAGCGACCGCACCGCAAAATACAACCGCCTGCTGCGCATTGCAAAGGAAAATGAAATGGACGAAATGTACGGTACAGGCAAATAAAAAAGGGTATCTCGGTTTTCGCCGAGATACCCTTTTAAGTTCAGAAAAGGTTTACCAATCCAGACCGGAGAACTTGTGGAAGCTGTCCATGCTGATGCGGACGCTTTCCATCTGGGTCAGCTGGGTGTGATCCTGTTCAAGCACAATGTACTCTGCGCCAAGCTCGTTGCCCTTGTTGATGATGGACTGGATGTCCATGATGCCGGTGCCGATTTCGCAGAAATCCTTGTGGTCGGAACCCTTGCCGAAGCTGTCCCACGTGACGAGCACGTTCGGGTCGTTGACGGTCCACAGGTTGATCGGGGAATCGGAGGTCTTGGAGAAATCCTTCTGGTGAATGAGCTTCAGGCGGTCGCCGAGGCGGTCCATAACAGCGAGCGGATCCATGCCGCCGCGCATTGCCCAGAACGTATCAAGCTCAAAGCTGACGTAGTTCGGGTCGGTATTGTCCATGATGTGGAACAGAATTTCCTTGCCGTTCAGCTTCTGGAACTCGTGGTAGTGGTTGTGGATGAGGAACTTGATGCCGTGCTCGGAGAGCTTTTTGCCCGCCCAGTTGTAATATTCGCAGCGCTCCATCAGCTGGTCGTAGCCGGTGTAGAAATCTGCGGACTGGCCGAGGTACTTCGTGCCCACCTGCGTGTGATACGCGATCATCGGGTCGATGGTCTCCTCATTGATGGGGCGGATGTGGCCGCTGATGAGGTTTGCGCCGGTCTCTTTTAAAAGCTTCTGCATGTCCTCAACGCTGACGCCGAAGCCTACGCCCGGGTCTGTATCTGCGTTGGAGCTTGCAAACTCAAGGTTCTTATAACCAATCTCTGCGACCTGGCGGATCGCGTTGATCGGGTCTTTTTTCATTTCGTCGCGCACGGAGTAAAGCTGAATGCCGACTTTAAGTGCCATAATAGGTTCAATCCTTTCTTGTCCGTTTGCCTGCTGTGCAGGTCATTTCACTATAATTGTACTGCGTTTTTACTCTGCCGTCAAGCGTCCGAAACGGGAGATGGCGTGCAAAATGTGAATTAGGAAAGTTGCAAGACGGCATCCTGCGTATTTTCGGGTCAGAGGGGGAAGAAGCAAATAGGAATGAAGTTTTTCGCCTTTTTGAAGACAATTTTAAAAAATTACAAAATTGTAATTTGGTACGCCGTTACGGTGTACAACTCGAAAATTATTTGATTAAAAGATAAATATGATTTAATAATAAAAACAAAGGTACGTTTATGTTGCTTCAACTTGCACAGGAAAATGAAATTGCTCTAAATTGATCGAAATGACTGAACAAAAAATATTCCTGCAAAATTTCCGAAATTTTTGAAAAAAACCAGTAAAATACAGTTGAATAACTGCAAGAGTTGTGAAAGCGGTTTCATAAATTTGCGAATTTAGCAATTTGTTGTCTTTTGAAAACGCATGAAAAATATGGAACCGCTTGCACAAACTTGTATGGCGCAGAAAGTAAAGCCGAAAATTTTAGGCAAGATGCACAAACCGAAAATCAATGACAAATTTGGGCAAAAAAATGAGTACAGGCTATTTTTGTTGTTGACATTCACAAAAGAGGGTGATAAAATCACAAATGCAAACAAAATGATATACTGCGTTTTTGTAAGATGCACCAAATACAAAGCAAATCATTTAACTTGTTTTGTTCGTGTCTCTTATTCTGTGGCAGCGGTTCCACAGAAAAAGGGACAAGTTTCGGTATGTTTCAGCGTCACGGGGGAAACCTGTTATTCGGATGTTGCCTCGGGCAAAAACAGCCTTGTGTTTTCTTATTGAAAGTGCGGTCATCACAATATTTTTAGGAGGTTATACCGTATGGCAGCAGCAGCTAAACCGGCAAAGCCGGCGTATGAGCTGAGCGGCTGGGAGCGCTTTAAAAAAGATGTTGTCCGCGACAAGTGGCTGTATCTTCTGATTCTTCCCGGCATGCTTTTCATGCTCATCTTCCGCTATATCCCGATCTTCGGCAATGTGATTGCATTTATGGACTTCAACCCCTACAACATGTGGAACAGCACATGGGTAGGCTTTGACCAGTTCATCAAGCTTTTCAATAAGCCGGCGTTCATGCAGACTTTCTACAACACCCTCTACATCTCCATTTTGAAGATGGTATGTGGCTTCCCGATTCCGATCATCCTCGCTTTGATGATGAACGAGATGCGCAACATGCAGTTTAAGAAAGTGGCGCAGACACTCCTTTATCTGCCGCACTTCATTTCTTGGGTTGTTATGGCCGGTCTCATCATGAATTTCCTCGATCCGTCCACGGGCCTCGTCACCGCGCTCCTCAAGAGCATCACGGGCAAGGACCTGCAGGTGCTTACCGACAAGGCGCTCTTCGTCCCGATGCTGATTATCACCGACATCTATAAGACGATGGGCTGGGGCACGATTATTTACTTCGCGGCGCTGTCCGGTGTTGACCCGCAGCTTTACGAAGCAGCCGAGATTGACGGTGCACGCAAGTGGAAGCAGATGATCAACATCACGCTGCCGGCGATTACCCCGACGATTGTTATCATGCTGATCCTCAACTGCAACAACATCGTAAACGCAGGCTTCGACCAGATCTTCATGCTGTATTCCGCACTGGTTTATGACGTAGCCGATATCATCGATACGTATGTGTACCGTATCGGTATCCAGAAGGCAGACTACTCCTTCTCTACCGCAGCGGGCATGTTCAAATCCATCATCGCTCTCGTCATGATCCTCATCGTCAACTTTGTTGCCAAGAAGACCGGCAACGAGGGCATTTGGTAAGGAGGTTATGAACATGGAAAAGAACAAAATCAAAACCTCCACAGGCGAAAAGATCTTTACCGTATTCAACTACGCGTTCTTTACGCTGCTCTGCCTCGTCATGCTGTATCCGTTCTGGCATGAGATTATGCTTTCCTTCAGCTCCCTTGAAGCATCCATGAAGGGCGGCATCTTCCTCTGGCCGAAGGGCTTTAACCTGGATACTTATAAATCCGTATTTAAAAACCCGAACATCTACACGGGCTTCCGTACCACGATCATCGTCACGATTGCCGGTACGGCACTGGGCACGCTGCTCACCGCTATGACCGCTTATCCGCTTTCTAAGTCCAGACTGCGCGGCGGCAAAGTGTTGATGACGCTTGTCCTCTTCACCATGATTTTCTCCGCCGGTATGATTCCGAGCTTCCTGCTCATCCAGAATATCGGCCTTATGGATAATATCCTCGCGCTGATCCTGCCGGGTCTCGTAAGCGCATACAACTGCATCATCATGAAGAGCTTCTTCCTTTCCATTCCGGAAAGCCTTGAAGAATCTGCCCGCATCGACGGTGCAACCGACCTGCGCATCTTCTTCTCCATCATCCTGCCGCTTTCCAAGGCGACCATCGCCACCATCGCGCTGTTCACGGCGGTTGGCTACTGGAACGACTACTTCTCCACGGTCCTTTATATCCGCTCCGTTGATAAGTGGGCTCTGCAGGCGGTTCTGCGCAACATGCTGACGAATACACAGCAGGCAATGCAGCAGGCAGGCGTCAACGTTATGGCGCAGACGAATACCAACGCACAGACAATCAAGGCCGGTACCATCGTGGTTTCTACGGTGCCGATCCTCATCGTGTACCCGTTCGTGCAGAAGTACTTCGTTAAGGGCGTTATGATCGGCGGCGTTAAGGGCTAAGCCCGCACTCTTTTGGGTTGTCCCGAAGCATGGCTTCGGAAAACTATATTATCATATTTCCAAAGAAAGGATTTTAGTCATGAACATGAAGAAAATCGCATCCGTTGTTCTGGCACTTGCACTGAGCGTAAGCGTATTTGCAGCGTGCGGCAGCAACGGCAATTCTTCCGCAAGCTCTACGGCTTCCACCGAGAGCAGCACTGCTTCTACCGACAGCAGCACTGCTTCTACTGACAGCAGCGCAGCTGCGACCGGCGATAAGATCGACGTTCTGAACCAGAGCGAAACGATGGACGTTTCCGTTGCAGTTATGACCGGCTTCACCGCAGCTGACAGCCGCGTTCAGAAGGAACTTGAGGAAAAGTACAACGTTAAGTTCAATCTCGTTGTTCTCCCGGGTTGGGCTGACGGCCAGTCCCAGATCTCCCTGCTGATGGCATCTAACGACATGCCGAACATCATGTGGTGGTGGACCATGGATACCGAGTACAACAAGTGGGTGAAGGCAGGTCTGTTGGACGATGTCTCCGCTTACATGGATAAGTACACCGTTATCCGCGACTACTACAACAAGATGGACCCGAAGACCCTCTTCTATGCATCTGAGGCCGACGGCTCCATTTACAGAATCCCGGGCGACGTTGCTGAACCGTCCTGCGAGAACCTCTGGATCCGCCAGGATTGGCTCGATAACCTGAATCTTAAGGCTCCGACCACGATCGAAGAGCTCAACGAAGTGCTCCGCGCTTTCACGGAGGACGATCCGGACGGCAACGGTCAGAACGACACCTACGGCCTCGGCGGCGACGGTTACGACTTCCGTTCCTTCTGGCCGTGGATCCAGTCCTATGACCAGACCCATTACAGCCGTTTCTGCGTAGATGACGACGGCGTTGTCACCTACGGCCCGGCTAACGAGGGCACCAAGAACTGGGTTAGCGACGTTGCTGATCTGTATGCAAAGGGCTACATCACCCCGAATATCACGCAGGATACCGACCGTGACGAGCAGATGGCAAACGGCGGCTTTGGCGTAACGTACAGCTGGTGCGCATGGAACAACCCGGACTCTGCTCCGATGATGTCCTTCTATGCTTCCAACCCGGATGCTAAGTGGGTACCGATCGACATGGTCAAGGGTTCCAACGGCAACCCGCAGGAAGACCCGGCTACAAGCGCTGCTTGGGCATATTTCGCAATCACCAACACAGCTTCCGATCCGGAAAGACTGTATGCAACTTGGGACGACATGTGCGATTCCGATAACTACATCGCACGCCGCTTTGGTATCGAAGGCACCGATTACAAGTACGACGAGAACGGCCAGTATGTCGCTATCGTTGGCCCGGACTCCGAGGAAAACACCTCTAAGAATATCGGCCTCAAGCTGTTCGATAACCTCATGAACCGTAAGGACGAGTGCAACATCTCCAATACTCCGGAGACGACCGCTCTGTTCAAAAAGTCCGGCGAAAACAGCCGCTATGCTGCTGCTCACCTCGTTGAGTGGAAGGATCCGGCTTCCTTCGAGTCCTGGACGGAGTGCAGCGCTGACATCGAGGCTGAGAAGGATCAGTACCTCTGGGGTGTCATCGCCGGTCAGGAATCCATCGACGATTGGGACAACTATGTTGCAACGCTGAACAGCCTCGGCCTCGAGGACGTTCTTGCTGAAGCAAACGAGGACTATGCAACGCTCAGCGCTCAGATGGAAGAGTACCTCGCTGCTCACGGCGAAGCGTAATCGATTGATTTGATCTCGATTAAAATGTATACAGATGGGGGAAGCTTTCGGGCTTCTCTCATTTTGTTTCTTATGCAAAAATAAGCTGCGAAAAAACTGTGCATGTTTGCAAGAAAATGTGCGTTTTTTTCTCTATATGAAATTTGCAAAAAGCTATTGAATTCTCGCTTTGCATCGGCTACAATGCAAAGAAAGGCAAATATACGCCTGTGCAAATCCCCCGAAGGAGTTGTAAAAAAATGAGCAAACTGTCTCTTGCCGGCGCGTGGAAGCTGCGCGGCGAATTTATGGACGTTACGGCAGAGCGCTACAACGAAGTGCTGCGTAAAATGGACGCAGCCCCCGTGCGCGCAACGCTGCCGGCGTTCTTAAAGCTTGAAGACCTTTCCGAAGAAGAACAGGCAGAGTTCTTAAAAGACCCGAACCCGCATTTTCACGTGATGACGGATAAATCGAATCATGCGTTCCCTTCTAAATACGGCTTTATCCCCATGACCGTGCCGGGCGACGTCACCACCGCCCTCATCGAAAACGGCATCGTAGAAGAACCTTTTTTGCAGGAAAACACAAAGAAAAACCAGTGGATCAAGGATCTTTCCTGGTGGCTCGTCCGCGATTTTGACGTCACAGAGGAGATGCTGAACGAAGACATCGTGCGCCTCAACATTGAAATGCTCGATTTCAATGCGGATATCATCGTAAACGGCATGCCCGCCGCGCACCACGAAAACGCGTTCTGTGCGTTCAGCGAAGACATCAAGCGCTTTTTGCACGTCGGCAAAAACCAGCTCGTCATTCGCCTCACCTCCGGCATGGAGCTGCACTATCCGCGCGACGCCGTTTCGTTCTACTGCGCAAGTGAAAACGCCATCTGTGACCAGCGTGTCTACACCCGAAAGCCGCAGTTTACCTACGGCTGGGACTGGTGCCAGCCCGTGCCCACCTGCGGCATCGGCCGCTCCATCGAGATTGAAGCGTTCAGCAGTGCGCAGGTCATCGCGTCCCGCGTCGATACGTTAAAGCTCGACGGCGATGACGCCGAAGTGGAGTTCCACTTCGAAATCGAAAAATCCGACATGGTCTCAAGCGCCGAGTGCGAGCTTACCTATACGCTCGAATTTGAGGGCAAAACCGTTTACACCGGTAAAAAAACGCTCATGCTCGTCGGCGGCGTGAACTTCGCCGAGGAACGCGTCACAATCAAAAACGCGAAGCTCTGGTGGCCGAACGGCTACGGTGCGCAGAACCTCTATACCTTTAAAGCCTGCTGCGTCACAAAGGGCATCCTGCACGAGATGCAGCCGAAGAAGATCGGCATCCGTACCTTGGAGCTCGATACCTCTAAGCTCGAAGACGGCAGCCGCAACTTCTTCTTTAAGGTGAACGGCGTGCGCATCTTCTGCAAGGGCGGCAACTGGGTGCCGACGGATTCCCTTTATCTGCGCACCCCGAAGGAAAGCTACGAAACCCTCGTGCGCGAGGGCGCGGCGGCGCACTTCACCATGTTCCGCATGTGGGGCGGCGGCACATATGAGCCGGACTGCTTCTATGAATATTGCTCGGAGTACGGCATTTTGCTGATGCACGACTTTATGTACGCCTGCGCGTTCTACCCCGACCACAAAAACGATTTTCTCTTTGAGGCGGAGCGCGAAGCCGAGTACCAGACAAAGCGCCTTGCACATTATCCCTGCATGGCCATCTGGACGGGCAACAACGAGATTGCGGAATCCTACACCGATTGGTTCCCGGCGCCCATCAAGCCGGAGCGCTTCTACGGCGAGAAAATATTCAACTATATTCAGCCGCGTGCCGTGCACCGCAACAGCCCGCTCGTTCCGTATATGCCGTCCTCGCCGTACTTCGGCGACCGCGCCAACGAGAGCGAACAGGGCGACGTACACGCATGGTCGTTCTTCGGCCGTCACCCGAAAACGAAGTTCAAGTTTGTCTATGAGCTTGAGGCGTTCGACCGCATCCCGGCGCGCTTCTCCAGTGAATACGGCTTCTTCGGCGCACAGATGGAAAGCACCGTTCGCCGTTACCTCGACGGCACCGAAATGCGCTTCGATAACCCCATCTGGAAGCACCACGGCGAGTTTGACCGCAAGCGCAGCAACATCGACGGCGCGATTGACCGCCATTTGACGGAGTTCAAAACCCTCGATGAACACGGCTATCTGCTGTACAGCGGCATCATGCAGGGCCTTCTGTACGCCGAGCTTGCCGAGGCCATGCGCCGCAAGCCGTACGGCGCAGGCGACCTCATCTGGATGTACAACGATTGCTGGCCGGAGACAGGCTGGACGATCATCGATTATTACCTGACGAGAAAGATCTCGTTCTATTTCTTAAAGCGCGCGTTTGCAACGAAAAAGCTCATCATCCGCGCGTGTGAGGGCGGCGCAGAAGTGACCGTCATCAACGAAACGCCCGAAGCGTACACGGCGGATATTCACTGCGGCTATATGACCTTCACCGGCGAGACCGACAGTCTCTGCACAAAGACGCTCAAGGTCGCTCCGCACTCCATGCAGCAGTTCCACATTTCCGTCTGCAATGATTTGAAGCACGGCTTCTTCTTTGCAAGCGCCGAGGGCTTCGATACCGCCGACAGCCTGCGTGCGTATTACCGCGATTACGTCTTCCCGGAAAGCGACGCGAAGATTGAAAAGGTGGAGCAGGACGGCAACGATCTGCTCGTGACGATCCGCGCGAGCGTGTACACGCCGTTTGCGTACCTCATGACGAGCGACGACCGCGTGCATTACGATGATAACTACGTTACGCTCTACCCGAACGAGCCGAAGACGCTCCGTGTGGAAAACTGCACGGAAACGCCTGTGCTGCACGTTGCCGCACCCGCCCCGAGCGAAGAAACGAAAAAAGCCAGCTATACGGATTCCTGGTTCTGATACGTACTGAAATGCTGCCGCATAGAGCCCCGCTTTGTGCGGCATGCTTTCTATAAAATAATGAGTTTTGAAAGGAGTTTCGCATGAAATACCGTTTTCAAGATAACACCCTGCCGTTTGAAGAGCGCGCAAAAGACCTGCTCTCCCGCTTAACGCGCGAAGAAAAGGTCGGCATGATCACGTCGCAGCTCGATGCTATTCCGCGCCTCGGCATTCAAAAGACGCATATCGGCACCGAGATCGCGCGCGGCGTTGTAAACCGCGACCAAAAGCGCGAGACCACCATTCTGCCGCAGCCGTGGGGCATGGCGGCCATGTTCGACGATGCCCTCATGGAGCAGCTTGGCGACATGGCAGGCGACGAAACGCGCATCACGCACGATATGGAAGAAAGGCCGTCCTCTCTGGAGCTTTTCGGACCCACCATCGATATGGAGCGCGACCCGCGCTGGGGCAGAAACGAAGAAGCCTATGGCGAAGACCCGTGCCTTACGGGTAAAATGAGCGCCGCCTACTGCCGCGGCCTTACGGGCAAGGACGAGAAATATTTGAAGACCGCGCCTTTGCTCAAGCATTTCTACGCCAACAACTACGAAAACGAGCGCCAGACGACGAACGCGAACATCACCCCGCGCTTAAAGCACGAGTATTACTTAAAAGCGTTTGAGCCCGCCGTGCGCGAAGGCCGCGCGCCGGGCCTTATGACGGCGTACAACTGCATCAACGGCGTAGAGGGCGTCAACAACCCGGACGTTTCGGAAATCTGTAAAAAAGAGTGGGGCATGACGTTCGCTGTCAGTGACGGCGGCGATTTCGGCCAGAACGTCGCCGCGCACCGTACGTATGAAAACCACGCGCAGTCTATGGGCGACATCCTCGGTGTCGGCGCGGATATGATGCTCGACAGCCGCTCCATGGTTGACCCTGCCGTGCGCGAAGCGCTCGAAAAAGGCTACCTCACCGAGGAAAACCTCGATAAAGCCGTGTATTCCACGTTATTGATGCGCTTTAAGCTCGGCGATTTCGATGAAGACCACCCCTATGCGCACATTGACCCCGCAAAGCTCGCAAGCCCCGCGCACAAGGCGCTCGCCGTAAAAGCGGCAAAGGAGTCCGTCATCCTGCTTGAAAGTCGCGGCATGCTGCCGTTAAAGGATGACGGCAAGTGCACCGTCGCGGTCGTGGGCCCGCTCGCAAATGAAAACTACACCTGCTGGTACTGCGGCTATGCACCGAACCAAACGCCGGTCGTCAAGGGCTTCAGAGAAAAGCTCGGCGAAGACCGCGTACTGTTCGATGAAGGCTTTGACCGCGTGCGTATCCGCTCCGAAAAAACCGGCAAGTACCTGCGCATCGCCGAAAACGGCGCGGTATATGCCGATGCCGACGAGAACACCGCCGACCTCTTTGAGCGCGCGGATTGGGACTTCGGCGCATGGACGCTGCGCAGCGTGCGCACCGGCAAGTACCTCACCGAGGACAAAAATTTCTTCGACGAGACCCCGCAGGACAAAAACGCCGTCACCATCGACCCCGGCATGAACTGTACGGCAGACGTGGTATTCGGCTGGTTCGTGAAAGAACTGCTGTATGCCAAGGAAGAAGACGGCGTTTTGTACCTCGATACCTGGCAGCACCGCGCTGTGGCCGTAAACGACGAAAATAAGCTCCTTGCAAAGGTCGTCTCCGGCGATTGCCCCTGCAAGCAGTTTACACTGGAAGTCGTCTCCTCCGGCGTAGAGCGTGTGGCAGAGCTCGCGCAACGCGCCGACCACGTCATCGTCTGCGCAGGTAACCAGCCGCTCATCAACGCGCGTGAGGAGTATGACCGTCCGGATATCCGCCTGCCGAAAGCCCAGACCGCGCTCCTGAACGCCGCAGCAGCCGCAAACGAGAGTACCTTACTGTACCTCGTCACGGGCTATCCGTTCGCCATCAACAAGGAGAAGGACACCGCCAAAGCCGTGCTGTGCTCCACGCACCTCGGCCCGTGCCTCGGCCATGTTGCTGCCGCGACCGTCTTCGGCGAAAACAATCCCGCCGGCCGCACCCCGACCACGTGGTATCGTTCTGTTCGTGATCTCCCCGCGCTTGACGATTACGACATCGCGAAAAACCATGTGACGTACCTCTATTTTAGGGGCAAGCCGCTCTACGCGTTCGGCTACGGCCTCAGCTATACGACTTTTGCATACAGCAATCTGACCGTTAAGCAGGAAAACGGCGAAGTCATCGCGACTGTAAACGTGCAGAACACCGGCGCTCTTGACGGCGACGAAGTGGTGCAGCTTTACATGAGCCTGCCGGGCTCCCTGCGTGTGCGTCCCATCCATGCACTCAAAGCCTTCAAGCGCGTGCACATCAAGGCGGGCGAGACCGTCACCGTTACGCTGAATTTCAAGATCGACGACCTTGCCATTTGGTGCAACGGCAGAAAGATCTACACGGTCGAAAGCGGCGTGTACAAAATGGAAGTCGGCGCGGCGAGCGACGATATTCGCCTTACCGCCGACGTGGAGATTGCAGGCGAAGCGTTCCCGGGTCGACCGGGCTTCTTCAAGCAGGAAGCCATCGATGCCGATGATTACAGCGGCGTCACGTTCCTCACGGATAAGCGCGACGGCGAAACGTATGTGGAAGCGAAGGATTTCCGCAGCTTCCTCGTGTATAAGAACATGGATCTCACCGGCTGCAATGCGTTCGAGTGCGCCATGAGCGCGCCCTCCGGCGACGTGGAGATCCTCCTTGCGGATAACAAGACCGGAAAAGTTCTCGGCAAAGCGGGCGGCACAGGTACCGGAAGCCTCACAAAGTTCACATCGTTTACGTGCGATGTCACCGCCGAAGCCGGCCTCACCGAGCTGCGCATTGTCTTCACGAAACAGACGTCCTTAAAATGGTTCCGCTTTTACACGGTGTGAGTTTTGAACCGATTTAAATTCAAAAGTTGAATACTCGAAAAGGGATAGCGCTGTGCTGTCCCTTTTTGCATGTGTGTCTTTCTAACGGTCGCTTTGCTTGCCGTTTGGGAGACCCGGTTTTTTCAGTTGCATTTGAAACCATACGAAAAAGGTATACTATGCCCGAAAAGCATGTGGTTCAATCCATTATAGGTATTTGACATTTTACCCCATCACGGGTATACTAAACTTCAAGTAAAGTACAGGGCGTATATTTATATTGAAATTCGTTTTCAGAAAGAGGGAAGAACAAAAGCTATGTTCAGCGGACGTTTATGGGAGCTTTTTATAGACTCCTTTCCGAAAATTCTCATCCCCGGCCTGACGGTCACCATTCCGCTCACTGTCATTTCGTTCACCTTTGCACTCATTATCGCGGTCATTATGGCGCTGGTGCAGTTCGCAAATGTGAAGGTCTTAAAGCAGATCGCGCGTTTTTACATTTGGATCTTCCGCGGTACGCCGCTGCTCGTGCAGCTGTTCGTTGTGTTCTTCGGCCTTTCCCGCGTCGGCATTTTGCTTGATCCGTTTCCGGCGGCAGTTATCGTGTTTTCCCTGAATGAGGGCGCGTATTGTGCCGAGACCATCCGCGCTGCGCTTGAATCCGTGCCGAAGGGTCAGCTTGAAGCCGGTCAGTGCGTGGGGCTTACCTATCTCCAGACCATTTTCCGCATTGTGCTGCCGCAGGCCATGCGCACGGCGTTCCCGCCGCTTTCCAACTCGCTCATCTCCATGGTCAAGGACACCTCCCTTGCGGCGAACATCACCGTAACGGAAATGTTCATGGTCACACAGCGTATCGTGGCGCGCACGTATGAGCCGCTACTTTTATACCTTGAGGTCGGCCTTATATACCTCATTTTCTCTACGGTGCTCACTTGGGTGCAGCGCTTTGGCGAAAAGAAGCTCGCGTCTTACGGACACAAGGAGGGCTGAGTTATGCTGCAAATTCTGGACATTAAAAAATCCTTCGGCGATCTGCATGTGCTGCGCGGCGTCGATCTCGACGTGGAGCAGGGCGATGTGGTTGCCATCATCGGCCCGTCCGGCTCCGGTAAAACAACCCTCCTGCGCTGCATAAACTTCCTCGAAAAAGCCGACAGCGGCACGCTGATCTTCGACAACGAAAAATTCGAATTCGATAAGATCACCAAAAAAGAGATTGCGCGCCTGCGCCGCAAAACGGCGTTCGTGTTCCAAAACTACAATCTGTTTTTAAATAAAACAGCGCTGCAGAACGTCACAGAGGGTCTCATCGTCGCCCGCAAAATGCACAAGGCGGAAGCCATTGAGATCGGCAAAAAAGCGCTCGACAAGGTCGGTCTTTCCGACCGTTACGATTATTACCCCTCGCAGCTTTCCGGCGGCCAGCAGCAGCGCGTTGCCATTGCCCGCGCCATTGCGACAAACCCGGAGATTATCTTCTTCGATGAGCCGACGAGTGCGCTTGACCCGGAGCTCACCGGCGAAGTGCTTTCCGTCATGCGCGACCTCGCAAATGAGGGCATGACGATGCTCGTCGTCACACATGAAATGGGCTTTGCCCGCACGGTCTCAAACAAGGTCATCTTTATGGAAGACGGCGTTATCGTCGAGCAAGGCTCCTCGAAAGAATTTTTCGAGAACCCGAAGGAGGAACGCACAAAAGCGTTCCTGCGCACCATTCAGGGAGACATGGATTGATTTTTGTCAGTCCGTTATCCATATTTATCCTACTTAAGCAAAGGAGTAAGAGAACATGAAAAGAACACTTTCTTTACTTATGGCTGTGCTGATGCTCACGGCAGTCGTGCTTACGGGGTGCACCTCGGGCGGCACAACGTCCGGTGCGGCAAGCAGCAGCGATGCTTCCTCTGCATCGAGCGAAGCGGAAAGCGAGTCTTCCGCAGCGGAAGAAAACGACCTGCTCGCGCAGATCAAGGAAAAGGGCACCATCACGGTCGCGATGGAAGGCACTTGGGCGCCGTGGACATACCACGATACCGATGATAACCTTGTCGGCTATGACGTAGAAGTTGCGCAGAACATCGCAGAAAAGCTCGGCGTAGAGGTCAACTTTGTCGAGGGCGAGTGGGACGGCCTGCTTGCCGGTCTTGATGACGGTCGTTATGACATCATGGTCAACGGCGTAGGCGTCACGGAAGAGCGCGCGGAAAAGTACAACTTCTCTACCCCGTATGCATATAACCGCACCGCTGTTATCGTGCGCGGCGATTACGATGAGATTAACTCCATGGAAGATCTCGAGGGCAAAACGACCGCCAATACCATTTCCAGCACCTACGCAACGCAGGCAGAAGCCCACGGCGCAACGGTCACGGGCGTGGACGACCTCAACCAGACCATCGAGCTTCTGCTCTCCGGCCGTATCGATGCGACCCTGAACGCAGAAGTCGTATTCGCAGACTACGTAAAGGAGCACCCGGAAGCGAACATCAAGATTGCTACGTTCTCCGATGAAGTCGAAAAGGTCGCCATTCCGATCCGCAAGGGCGACGACACCGCAACGCTGCTCGCAGCCGTTAACGACGCGCTGAAGGAAATGAGCGAGGACGGCACCCTTACCGCTCTCTCCGAAAAATACTTCGGCACCGACATCTCCAAAGAGTAATTTAAAGTAAATTCAGCAAAACAAAGCTCCTACCCGCGTTTCACTGCGGACAGGGGCTTTTTGCATATAGGAAACGCTCCGTTTCTGTGATAACCCACAAAAGTGTATATTTTCGTTGTAATCCCCCGTGATGTGGTATAAATGAAGCAAGCTGCGGCGTAAAAGAGGGGCGAGCATAAAACACACAGCGAATCCGAAAGTCCCGCTTATAAAGCGTCACATGGTAAGCGGCTTCCTGTTCACGATTACTGCGGTCAACTTCGTTTATGTAATCAACAATGTCCATGAAAACCGCCTGTCCATGCTCAAAAACAAACAAATTTCGATTACAAATCCGCCATTTTTCAATAATCGGTAGAATATCCCCGAAACGCTTGACTTTTCGTCCTAAATTGCTTATGCTATATTCTGTTGCTGTACGCCCATTTGTGCAGCACGGTCAGTCGTGACATCCTGACCTTAAACAAAACTAGCGCGGCCGGGGCGGCTCCCGGACCGCGGAAAGGAATGCTGAAATGAATAAGAAAACCTCAAAAGTCCGCTTTCTGGCGCTCAGCGCCGTGATTGCGGCGCTGTATGCTGTCCTCACTTACGCCGCTGCCGCCATGAATCTGGCGTTTGGCGCGGTGCAGTTCCGCTTTTCGGAAGCCTTAACGGTGCTCCCGGCCTTTACGCCGGCCGCCATTCCCGGGCTTGCCGTCGGCTGCCTCATCTCGAACCTTGCAAGTCCGCTCGGCGTCGTAGACTGGGTGTTCGGCACGCTTGCAACGCTGCTCGCGGGCATTTTTTCTTACCTTGTACGCAACATTCGCTGGAAGGAGATCCCGGTTTTGGCGCCGCTGCCGCCGGTCATTTTCAACGCCATCATCGTCGGCTTTGAAGTGGCTTGCCTTGCGGATAACGGCACGTTTGCTTTCGGCAATCTCTCCCTTGCAGGCTTCATCGCGGGTGCCGTTTCGGTCGGCATCGGCGAGCTCATCGTCTGCTATGTGCTCGGCGTGCCGCTGATGATGGCGCTGCGCCGCACGAAGATCAGCGAACTCATGTTGGCGTAAATCTGTTCCGGGCACGCCCGGAGAAAGTCGGTCGGAGTTTATGAAAACGAGCAGATTACAAAAAATAGTAAAGCGTACGTCACCCACGCGCATGTTCGTCGTCAGCTTTTTGATACTTATTTTTATCGGCACCGTGTTGCTCACGCTGCCGATCTCGGCGAAAAGCGGGCGGTTCACAAACCCTGTGGACGCGCTTTTCACGGCGACCTCCGCCACGTGTGTCACGGGCCTTTCCGTGTATGACACGTTTATACACTGGTCGTATTTCGGGCAGGGCGTTCTGCTTGTGCTCATTCAGTGCGGCGGTCTCGGCCTTGCCGCGTTTGCAACGGGTCTCACGCTGCTCGTCCGCCGCCGCATCGGCATTCGCCACCTTGTACTCGCCCGCGAAAGCGCCGGCGGCAGCAATTTGGATGTCATCTCGCTGCTGCGCATCGTGGTTGCGTTTACGTTTGCGGTGGAAGCTCTCGGCGCGCTTCTGCTCATGGTTCGCTTCGTGCCGCTTTATGGCGGGCTCGGCGCATGGGCCTCGGTGTTCGTCTCCGTCTCGGCGTTCTGCAACGCCGGCTTCGATATTTTAAGCTTCATCCCCGGCAATTCGAGTTTATCGGCCTTTAACGGCGACCCGCTCGTCACGCTGACGATTTCCACGCTTATCATCATCGGCTCCACGGGCTTTGTGGTGTTTCAGGATATTTACCGCAAGAAAATCTCGACGCGCCTGCACCGGCAGCATGTGGAAAAGCTGAGCTTTCACGCGCAGGTCTGCCTGCGTGCATCTTTGACGCTTCTGGTTTTCGGTACGGTGATGCTGTTTATCCTTGAGTACAACAATACGTACCGTGATTTAAACTTCTTTGAAAAGCTGAACGCGGCGTTTTTTCAGTCGGTGAACACGCGCACGGCGGGCTTTGCTTCCGTCAGCATTAAGCAGGAAACGGATGGTGCAAAGCTCCTCACGTCGTTCTTGATGTTCATCGGCGGCTGCCCGGGCTCCACGGCGGGCGGCATTAAGGTGACGACGCTTGTGGTGCTGTTTGCGGCGGTGAAATCCACTCTTTGCGGCGAAGACACCACTACGTTCCTACGCCACCGTTTTGACCCCGGTATGGTGTATAAGTCCCTTACGGTCGTGGCGTTCGCCCTTGTGGTCTCCGTTTTGAACGTGAGTCTTATTTTAGCGCTGCACCACGGTGTTTCCATATTGGATGCGATGATCGAAGCCGTTTCCGCCTTTGCGACGGTCGGCCTCAGCGCAAGCCTGACCCCGACGCTGCATCCGCTTGCAAAGCTTGCCCTGACGCTGACGATGTTCATCGGTCGCGTAGGCCCTGTCTCATTCGGTGTGGCGATTTTAATGCGCAAAAAGAAAAGCGGTTCCGTTCTGCCGGAGGGCAGAATGCTGATCGGGTGATTTTGGATCCTCTGTGCGTTTTGCACAGGGGATCTTTGCTTTCATCGCGCACATTTTAAGCCCGTTTCCTTGCGAAACAGGGGGAAAGTATGGTATACTATTTTGTACGTATTTTGTGTGCTGTTTAGGCTTCCTAAATGCGTTTCAATGCGGCAATTTACGATTTTGATATAGGAGTGATTTCAATTTGTCTCAGAAGACGGAACAGAAAGGACAGAGCTTTCTAAAGGGTACCGCAATTTTGACGGCAGCGACGTTTATCGTCAAATTCATCAATATATTTTTCTCTATTCCACTTGCGAATTTCCTCGATGATGAGGGCATGGGGCATTTCAACACGGCGTATGACATTTTTGTATTTTTCAGTGTTTTGGCATCTTCCGGCACACCGGTCGCCATTTCGCGCCTTGTCAGCGTGGCGTATGCACAGAACCGCAAGCGCGAAGCGGATAAAATTTTCCGCGTGGCATTCACACTGTTCTCCGGCATCGGTCTTGTCGGCTGCATCGTCATGGCGGTGTTTTCCCGTCAGTTCGCGATGCTCATGAACCAAAATGACCGCTCCATGTACGCCATTGCAGCCTTGGCACCGATGTGCTTTTTCATGTCCCTTTCGTCGTGTTTGCGCGGCTATTTCCAAGGGCGTTCCAACATGACGCCGACGGCGGTCTCGCAGGTTTTGGAGTCGCTCATTAAACTGTTCGTCGGTATTGCGCTGGCACTGTATTTCCTGAAGACCACCGGCTTGCCGGAGCTTGGCGCGGCAGGCGCGATCCTCGGTGTTTCCATCGGCTCGTTCTTCGCAGTTTTGTACATTCTTCTGTACTACTTCCGCAAATCGCGCGATACGCGCTATTCACCTTTTGAGCCGAAGGTTTCGAGTGTTGGTGAAATTTTGAAATCTATCCTGACCTTTGCGGTGCCGGTCATCATCGGCTCTGCGTTTTTGAGCGCGCTCGACATTGTGGATTCCTCCGTGATGATGTATCGTTTGCAGGGCGCTGCCGGTGTGGACGCGAACTCCGCCATCGCTATGAAGGGCTGGCTCGGCACGGCGCGCAAGTATTTCGACCTGCCGAACGCCGTCATCGTGCCCATCTCTACCATCGTGCTGCCGATGCTTTCCGGTGCGATCGCAAAAAAAGAAAAGCGCGAAATCAACCGTATTTCCACGCTCTCCCTGCGCATGACACTCATGGTAGCCATCCCGTCTGCCGCGGGCTTGTGCATTTTTGCAAAACCCATTTGCTCCCTGTTGCTTTACAGCCGCCCGGAGTTTGCGGCAAATACCGCGCCGCTGCTCGCTGTTATGGCACCGGCGGTCATCACGGCGAGCTTACTTTACACTACGAACTCGATGATTCAGGCAGTCGGCAAGGTATACGTGCCGGTCATCAACATGATTGTCGGTACGGTGGTACGCATCGGCGTTGTGTATGTGCTGTGCGGTATTCCGGAGATCAACGCCATGGGCTCTGCTGTCGGTACGTTCGTTTCGTATCTTGTTATGATTATTCTGAATCTTATCGCGCTGCACCGTATGCTGCCGGAAATTCCGAGCGTGGTGCGCATGGGCATTCGTCCACTCCTTGCTTCTGTCATTATGGGCGCGGTCTCGTACCCCGTATATCTGCTGCTCACGCGCTTTATGAGTGAGAAGTTCGCGGTCATTCCGGTTATTCTGCTTGCAATCCTCGTTTACCTCGTGGCGGCGGTGTTTACCAAAGCCATCACGCGCGAGGAGATCGTGCAGCTGCCGAAGGGTGAAAAACTGGCGGATAAACTGCATTTGAAGTAACTTCCTGTCTTGTAAAGGCCATGTGCCTGTGATAAAATAAAATTATAAGTTTTTGGGGAATTTCGCGGTGCGGAAAACGATTTTGCGCCGACGAAAGAAAGGATGGGTATTGTGGAAGCAACTGTGACAAATAAAGGCAAAAAGGGTCTTATACGCCGTTTTGCGCCGTACTTTAAAAAGTATCTGTGGATCCTCATTTTCGACCTGTTCTGCGCGGCGCTGACGACCGTATGCGAGCTGGCGCTGCCAATCATCGTGCAGCAGATTACGAACCGCGGCATCAATGACCTGGCGTCTTTGACGCTCAGTTATATTCTGCGCATCGGAGGGCTGTACATTTTCTTAAAGCTTGTCGACGTGGGCGCGACGTTCTTCATGGCGTCTATCGGCCACATCATGGGCACAAAGATCGAGACCGACATGCGCCGCGACATGTTCGCACACCTGCAGAAGCTCTCGTTCTCGTATTTTGACAACACGAAGATCGGTCAGCTCATGTCCCGCATCACGACTGACCTGTTTGACATCACGGAGTTTGCGCATCACTGTCCGGAGGAATTTTTCATTGCGGGCATCAAGATCATCGGCGCATTTGTGATTTTGTGCACGATGAGTGTGCCGCTGACGCTGATTATCTTTGCGGTGCTGCCGTTTATGCTGGCGGCTGCCATGTTCTTCAATAAGAGAATGCAGGCGCAGTTCCGCAGCCAGCGCCAACAGCTCGGCGAGATCAACGCGCAGGTGGAAGACAGCCTGCTTGGCGTGCGCGTGGTGAAATCCTTCGCGAACGAGCCGCTTGAAGAAAAGAAGTTTGAAGAGGGCAACCAGCGCTTTTACAACATCAAGCGTCTGCGCTACATGTATATGGGCGGCTTTGAAGCCTCCAATAAATTCTTTGACGGTCTCATGTATATCGTGGTCGTCATTGCGGGCGCCATCTTCATGATGAACGGCGCCATCGACCCCTCGCAGCTTGTGGCGTACCTTTTGTATATCACAACGCTCATCAATTCCATTCACCGTATCGTGCAGTTTACGGAGCAGTTCCAAAGCGGCATGAGCGGCGTGGAGCGCTTCTTTCAGGTTATGGACGCGCCCATCGAGATCAGCGACGCGCCGGACGCCAAAGACATCGGCATTGTCAAGGGCGACGTGACGTTCGACCACGTAAGCTTCAAGTATAACGACGACGGCACCGAGGTGCTTTCTGACATCGACCTCGACGTAAAGGCGGGCGAGAACATCGCGCTTGTCGGCCCTTCGGGCGGCGGTAAAACGACGCTGTGCAACCTCATTCCGCGTTTTTACGATACGACTGCCGGCACCATCCGCATCGACGGCAAGGATATCCGTACGGTGACGCTGAAATCCCTGCGCGACCGCATCGGCTTTGTGCAGCAGGACGTGTACCTGTTCTCCGGCTCGGTGTTTGAGAACATTCAGTACGGCAAGCCGGGCGCGTCGAAAGAAGAAGTCATTGCGGCCTCCAAAATGGCGGGCGCGCATGAATTTATCGAGGGGCTTTCAAACGGCTACGATACATACGTCGGCGAGCGCGGCGTGAAGCTTTCCGGCGGCCAGAAGCAACGCATTTCCATTGCGCGTGCGTTTTTAAAGAACCCGCCGATTTTGATTTTAGACGAAGCGACGAGTGCGCTCGATAACGAAAGCGAGCGTATCGTGCAGGCGTCGCTTGAAAAGCTCGCGAAGGGCAGAACGACGTTCACGATTGCGCACCGTTTGACGACCATCAAGAACGCGACGAAAATTCTGGTGCTGACGGATAAGGGCATTGAAGAAGCCGGTACGCATCAGGAGCTTATGAAGAAAAAGGGCATTTACTTTGACTTATATAAAAGCTATCAGGAAATGACGGCGGACACGGAATAAAGCCCAAAGGAAATTTTCGGGTATGTATATTTTGAAAGGACGGGAAAACTATGAAAACAGTGACACTCGGCAATACCGGCATCACGGTCAATCGCAACGGCTTCGGCGCGCTGCCCATTCAGCGCATTTCCGTTGAAGAAGCGGGCAAGCTGCTGCGCAAAGCATACGATAACGGCATCCGCTTTTTCGACACCGCACGCGCGTATTCGGATAGCGAATATAAGATCGGTCAGGCACTTGCCGATGTGCGCGACGACATCATCATCGCGACGAAAACGGCCTCGACAACCGTTGAAGGCTTTTGGAAAGACCTCGAGACGAGCCTTTCTATGCTGAAGACCGACCACGTGGATATTTACCAGTTCCACACGCCGTCCTTCTGCCCGAAGCCCGGCGACGGTACAGGCCTTTATGAGGCGATGCTGGAAGCGAAAGCGCAGGGCAAGATCCGTCACATCGGCATCACGAATCATCGCCTGCATGTGGCGCGCGAAGCCGTGGAATCCGGCTTGTATGAAACGCTGCAGTTCCCGTTCTGCTACCTTGCGAGCGAAAAGGACATTGAGCTCGTGAACCTATGTAAGGAGAAGAACGTCGGCTTCATCTGCATGAAGGCGCTTTCCGGCGGTCTCATCACGCGCAGCGATGCGGCGTATGCGTACCTTGCGCAGTATGAGAACACGTTGCCCATTTGGGGTGTACAGCGCGAGAAAGAGCTTGACGAGTTTCTTTCCTACAATGATAACCCGCCGGTGATGACGGACGAGCTTGCGGCGTTCATCGAAAAAGAGCACGAGTCCCTCGCGGGCGATTTCTGCCGCGGCTGCGGCTACTGCATGCCATGTCCCGCCGGTATTGAGATCAATCAGTGCGCGCGCATGTCGCTTATGCTGCGCCGCGCTCCGTCCGCCGCATGGCTGACGCCCGAGTGGCAGGCGAAAATGGAGCTGATTGAAAACTGCAAGCACTGCGGCCAGTGCATGAAGAAATGTCCGTATACCTTAAACACCCCCGAATTGCTCCGCAAGAATCTGGAGGATTATCGCACCTTTTTAAAATAAAGGAGAAAGTTCCGAATTATGACAGCAAACGAATTTTACGCGTCTCTTTCCGGCAAGCGCATCACGTTTGTCGGCGTGGGGCGCTCCAATCTGCCGCTCATTGAGCAGTTTAAAGCCCACGGTGCAGCCGTTTCGGTGCGCGATAAGCGCAGCGAAGCGGCGCTGGGCGAAGACGGCGAAGCGCTGAAAAAGCTCGGCGCAAAGCTTATCTGCGGCGAAGACTACCTTGAAAGTATCGACGAAGACATGCTGTTCCGCGCGCCCGGCGTGCCGTATCTGCTGCCCGAGCTGCAAAAGGCCCGTGCAAACGGTGTTGCCGTGACGAGCGAAATGGAAGTCTTTTTCGACCTGTGTCCGTGCAAAATTTACGCCGTGACGGGCAGCGACGGCAAGACGACCACAACGTCCGTCATTGCCGAAATGCTGAAAGCGGCAGGCAAAACCGTGCACCTCGGCGGCAACATCGGCCGCCCGCTTCTGCCGGAGATCCGTGATGTAAAGCCCGAGGATGTGGCGGTGGTGGAGCTTTCGAGCTTCCAGCTCATCTCCATGCGCCGCAGCCCGAATGTCGCGGTCATCACGAATCTGTCGCCGAACCACCTCGACGTGCACAAGGATATGGACGAGTACGTGAACGCAAAGAAGAACGTACTTTTGCACCAGAATGCGTTCGGCCGCACGGTTTTGAACGCGGATAACGCCCTGACGGCGGCCTGTGCCGCTGACACGCGCGGCATGACGTACATGTTCTCCCGCAGAGAGAAGACGAACGGCGCGTGGTGCAGCGCGGACGGCAAAATCTACTTCGGCGACGAATATATTATGGAGGAAAGCGACATTCGCATTCCCGGCAAGCACAACGTCGAAAACTACCTTGCGGCGATTTCTGCCGTGTGGGGCGATGCCTCGAAAGAGGTTATCAGGACTGTCGCGAAAGAATTCAACGGCGTCGAGCACCGCATGGAGTTCGTGCGCGAGCTGGACGGCGTGAGATGGTATAACGACTCCATCGCAACGAGTCCGTCCCGCGCAATGATCGGCACGCTTTCGCTGTATGATTTCAAGATCGTTATGATTGCGGGCGGTGCGGATAAAAAGGTGCCGTTTGACGAGCTGGGCAAGGTCATTTGTGACAAGGTGAAGACACTCGTGCTGCTCGCGCCCGAAAAACCGCTTGAGGGCTTTAAAACGCCGGCCGCGGGGAAGATCGAAGCTGCGGTGCGCGGTGCCGAAAACTATAAGGACGGCGCGCCGGTGATTCTGCACGCAAACAACATGAAAGATGCCGTGCGCCTTGCAAGAGAAAGTGCAGAGCCGGGCGATGTGGTATCTCTGTGCCCCGCCGCAACGGGCTTTGATATGTACAAGAGCTTTGCCGTGCGCGGTGATATTTACAGAGAAGAAGTGAAAGCACTGAAGTAAGCAAAAACTGACGTGAAAGCGGACGCAAAAGTCTTTGATTAAACTTTCTTCAGAAAGTTTATCAGATTCCAAAGGTGAAACCTTTGGTCGAGCTCCGCAGAGCTCGGAAAAATTTATTTGTCTCGGCACTGTGCATAACAGTAGCTCGGCGAGAAAGATCAACAAAACAAGAAATTTGCGCACTCGGCGCCGCTTCGCCTTGGACCGGGCGGGGCGTGATTGTGGAAGATTGGATAGGTATAATGAAACAGTATAACAAGGGAAATGACAGAAACAAGGGCTTTCAGGGCAGAAACGGTCGTTCCGACCGCCGCCGCGACATTCGCGATACGCCCCTGAACCGCATGGAAGAGACGATTTTGGCGACCATGCGCAGCGAGGAAATTCACGACTGGAGCGCACGCCAGCTTTTGAAAAAGACAGGTGTGCTCGACAAGCTTGCTTTTTACGATGCACTGCGTTCTTTAAAAGACCGCCGCATGATTTTACTTGATCGCGAGCACAACGCGAAGCTTATTCCGGTCGGCGAAGACGTGGAAGCGACGCTCGTTTCGCTCTCGAAGAACTTCGGCTTTGCGCGCCCCGATGGCGGCGGTGACGACATTTTTATTCACGGCAGCGCTTTGCAGGGGGCGCTCGTCGGCGACAAGATCATCGTCGGCGACATTCGCAAGGACGACCGCGGCCCCTCCGGCCGTGTGCGCCGCATCGTAGAGCACAAGCCCGCGCAGACGACCGGCACGGTGAGTATCACCGATGAGGGCATTGAGTTCATCCCGGACAATGCCATTCGCTATAATTTACGTATGCGCGAGCGCGATTTGAACGGCGCGAAAAACGGCGACAAGGTCATGGCATCTTTGGAGCAGGATTACCGCGGTGACTGGGCATATGCAAGCGTGAAGAAGGTCTTCGGCAGCGGCCGCACGGCGCGTGTCTGCGCCGACGCCATTGTAGAGCAGTACGGCATTCCGCATGTTTTCCCGCAGGAAGTGCTCGATGAAGCCGAGCGCATCGGCAACGAGCCCATCAGCGACGAAGAATACGCAAAGCGCCTTGACCTGCGCGGCGAGCCAATCTTCACCATCGACAGCAAGGATGCAAAGGACCTCGACGACGCCATCTCCGTGAAGCGCACGGACTTCGGTTACACACTGGGCGTGCATATTGCGGACGTTTCCCACTATGTGAAAGAGGGCTCTGCCATCGATGAAGAGGCGATCAACCGCGGCACGTCTGTGTATTTTGCCGACCGCGTGATTCCGATGCTGCCGGAAGTGCTTTCAAACGGCGCGTGCTCCCTGAACGCGGGCACGGACAAGCTGGCCTTCTCCGCGCTTATCGAGCTCGACAAAGAGGGCCACATCACAAAATACGATTTTAAAAAGACGATCATCAATTCCAAGGTGCGCGGTGTGTACAGCGAGGTCAACGAAATTCTGGACGGCACGGCATCGGAGGAGATTTTGAACAAATACGCGCCCGTCATGGAGTCCTTGATGTCGGCGAAGGAGCTTGCCGATATTTTGAAGGCGAACTCCGCAGCCCGCGGCACCATGGAGCTGGACAGCGGCGAATCGAAATTCATTCTTGATGAAAACGGCATTTGTATCGACATCATGCCGCGCGTTTCCGGCGAAGCGGAGCAGCTCATCGAGCAGATGATGGTGACGGCGAACATTGCGGCGGCGAAATTCTCGCTCGACCATAAATTGCCGTTCCTCTACCGTGTGCACGGCACCCCGGACCCGAAGCGCGTAGAGGAGCTTGTGACGCTGTTGCAGCTCGTGGGCGTTCCGTGCAAGGAGATCGTAAAGCCGAACCCCGAAACGCAGGATTTCGCCGCGATCCTCGACCGCGTGCGCGGCCTGCCGTGCGAGACGCTTGTTTCTCAGCGTTTGCTGCGCACGATGGAAAAAGCGAGATATTCGACGGAGGAGACCGGCCACTTTGGCCTGGCGCTTTCCGATTACAGCCACTACACTTCGCCGATCCGCCGTTACCCGGATACGTCCATTCACCGCGTGCTTTCCGCATTTGTGGAAGGCATGCCGGCAGAAGAGGTGCGCCGCCGCTACGCGCAGTTCTGCGAGACCTCTGCGACGGAATCCTCCCGCAATGAAATTCGCGCGCTCATCGCCGAGCGTGACGCCGAGGACTGCTACATGGCAGAGTACATGAGTCAGCACATCGGCGAGCACTTTGAAGGCACCGTGAGCGGTGTGACGATGCGCGGTGTGTTTGTGCGCCTCGAAAACAGCGTAGAGGGCTTTGTTTCGCTCGACGCGTTCGAGGGCGAGGATTTTGTGTACGACGGCCTTATCACACAGCGCAGTCCGAAGCGCGAATTGACCATCGGCACGCCGCTGCCGATTATCGTGGCTTCCGCCTACGTTGCGACCGGCAAGGTAGACTTCGTGCCGGATAAAGAGAAACTCGACATTTAAGGTATGAAAAATTCCCCTGCATCATAAGCTTTTCCGACAGGATAAAAATGGGGGAGAGCGTATGCGGGGAATCAAAAGGCTCATCGGCTCGGCAATGTTGGGCGTTCTGGCGCTGGCGGTTTTGTATTTTACGGCGCCGTACACCGGCGTGTATATTCCCGTCAGCCGGCTCAGCGTGGCGGTATCCGCTGTGCTTGGCGTGCCGGGCGTGACGCTGCTCGTTTTGCTGAGCCTGCTGTAAACGTATAAATGTATTGAAAAGAAAACTGTGGTTTTGCCGCAGCGGAGAGGAGTTTTTAACATGTTTCTGATCAACGCAAACGTACTGGACGGCAAATTCTGCCTGCGCAAGGCGGATATCGAGATCGAAGACGGCAAGATCGTGCGCCTTGAGGATTCTTTGCCGTACAAAGAGGAAGACCTCGTTGTGGACTGCGCGGGCTACACCATTGTGCCGGGCTTTGTGGACGTTCACGTGCACGGCGGCGCGGGTGCAGATTCCAGCGACGGCGACGTAGAGGGTCTGCGCAATATGGCGAAGTTCCTGCTGACGAAGGGTGTCACGTCCTTCTGCCCGACCACGATGACCGTTTCCGATGCGGAGATCTTGAAAGCGCTTGAGACGATTCGCTCCTGCATGGACGACAAGGAAGGCGCGAAGATTGTCGGCGTGAACCTTGAGGGCCCGTTCATCTCGCCGAAGAAAAAGGGCGCGCAAGGCGACGAGTTCATTCAGGCGCCGGATTACGACGTGTTTAAGAAGTATTACGATTCCTGCGGCGGCATCATCAAGCTTGTGGACATTGCGCCCGAGTGCGACGTGCGCGGCGATTTTGTAGAGAAAGCCTCGAAGCTCTGCACCGTTTCCATTGCGCACACCGCAACGGATTACGACGGCGCGGTGGACGCGTTCAAAAAGGGCGTAACCCATGCGACGCACCTGTATAACGCGATGTCCGGCCTTGCACACCGTGCACCGGGTGTCGTGGGCGCGGTGTTCGACAACGAAAACGTCTGCGGTGAGCTCATCTGTGACGGCATCCACATTCACCCGGCTGTGGTGCGCACGACGTTTAAGCTCATGCCGGAGCGCGTGTGCGTCATCAGCGACGCGATGCGTTTGAGCGGCGTGGAAGACGGCGGCCAAGGCATGCTGGGTGTGAATATGGTCACCGTAAAGGACGGCAAGGCGACATTGCCGGACGGCACCATTGCAGGCTCTGTTACAAACCTGCACGCGGAACTCAAGAACCTCGTTTCCTGGGGCATTCCGCTGGAGACCGCCGTGCGCGCCATGACGCTGACCCCGGCGAAGGAGATCGGCATGGAAAACGAGATCGGCAGCCTTGCACCCGGCAAGCGCGCAGACCTTGTTGTGCTCGATGAGAACCTCGAGATTGTCGCGGTTTACCACTGATGCTTTTGCCTTTGCCGTGCGGCCTTGACGGCGGGGCATGAGGATAGAATTAGGGAAGAACAGAAAGGAAAGAAAATATGTATTGCACAAATTGCGGAAGAAAGCTCCCCGAAGACGGCTCGCCGTGCGTTTGCCGGCGGCAGCCCGAGCAGCAGACGTACACACAGCCGGTGCAGCCGCAGCAAAACTACGGCGCACCCACGCAGAATTTTCAGATGCCGCCGCAGTATTACGCGCAGCCGCCGGTGCAATACCCGGTGCAGCGGCCGGTTTTACCGGTTACGCCCGTGCACGGTGTGCTGAAAAGCTTTTTCGCGTCTCCGCTGTTCCTCATTACGGCGATTCTCTTTTCGGTGAATTTGCTGTTTCAGATCATCGCAAGCCTGTTCCCGCAGGATCCGGCGTATATTGTAAATCAGATTTACAGCAACCTGCCGTATGAAATGCAGTTTATCATTTCGCCGGGCGACCTGTACAGTGCGCTTTCGGATGCGCAGAGCGGCACCACGATCGGTACGGTCATCGGTATGCTTATCACAGGCGGCTTAATGGCTGCCGCGTACTGGATCACGTACATATCTGCGAAAAGCCCGAGTGTTCCGGCGGCAAAAACGGCCGGCCTCACTATCATGAAGGTGTTCAGCATCATCAGTCTTGTTGTGTTGAGCCTTGCGGAGGTGCTGTGCGTTGTTCTTGCCGTAATCTTCGGTGTTGCCCTTGCCGGCAATGACTACGGCTACATGGATGAGATGATGAGCGGTTTCTTCATCATACTCATTGCGGCCTGCATCATCGGCTTTGTTGTGCTCATTTTTGAGATCATTTACGAAGCAAAGGTCATAAAGATGCTGAACAGCGCGAAGAACGCGATGCTGACGGGCATGGTTCCGAATAAGGCTTCCGTGTTTGTGGCGGTCATCTGCTTCATTTCGGCGGCGGTGTCGTTCTTCTCCGTTTTCGGCGATGCGGTACTGTACGGCTGGATCCGTGTTCCGCTCGGCCTGACGAGCGTTGCGCTCAACGTGCTTTACGGTCTGCTTATTCTGCAGTTTAATAAGATGCTGAAGAACGCAGGCATGGCTCGATAAAACAAAATAAGTGAACGCGACCCGCTCCCGGCCGCGGCGGGACGGTGTAGTTCCGCTGCGCGGAAGCGGGTTTTGCTTTTAGGGGACATGAAAGTATGGTGGAAAATACAACATATATCACCAAAGCGGAGTCGGCAGAGCAGCAGGAAAAGCGCGCGGAGGAAATTTTGCGGGACATACTTTCTTCGCCGCTGTTCTTCATGTGTGCGGTATTGGTCACACTGAACGCCGTTATTTCGGTGATCATCAGCGGTATGAACGGATTCGGCGATGTATACGGCGGTGCCGTGACGTTTACTTCGTGGGCGTTTCAGATAATCTTTACGGGAAAAGGTTACACGGGGATACCTGCGTATCCTGTATTGTCGGCGGTGCTTTCGGGTATATTCGGCACAGTAACGGCGGCAGTCTTTTGGCTTCTGTATATTGGCGCCAAAAAACGGAAGCTTTGCGGTACGGGCTTTAAGACAATGAAGATCGCTTTGCTTTGCCGCGCGGCGGCGTTTGCTGTGACGGCAGCTGCGCTGTTTGGTATCATAGTCGAATTTATCGTATATGAGATCACCACAGGGCCGAGCCCGACCGCAGATATAGTCGATTACCTTTTCGGATATTTAGGATACGGCATTATGTTTATCGGCGGCATCGTAAGTGCGTTATCAGCCGTTTGCTGTTTTATGATGGTGCGGTCGCTGCACAACTCGGAAAAAGCCGTGCGCGGGGACGGCGCGCTGCGGACGATCCCGCGCTTTGCGACTTGTATGTATTTACTTTGCGCGAAGCTGATCGTGCCGGTGATGCTCGTTGTGGTCGTGGTTATGGTTCCGACTTTTAAAATCGACGATATCGGCAAGTTATGGGTGTTTTTACCGCTCATATGCAAAGCGGCGTTGAGCGCTTTATTTGCCGCCTGCACCGTTAAATTTAATAAAATCGCCGATAAAGTGAAAGTTTAGACGTATTTAAAAGGAGGTTTGGTTATGTATTGCACGAATTGCGGGAGGAAGCTCCCGGAGGACGGTTCGCCTTGCATTTGCGGGGCGCAGAACGGGAATTTCAACACGCAGCCGACGCAGAATTTTCAGACGCCGCCGCAGCATTACGCGCAGCCGCCGGTGCAGTACCCGGTGCAGCCGCCCGTGCGCCCAGTTACGCCGGTACACGGGATGTTAAAACGGTTTGCGTCGTCAAAGCTGTTTTTCATGTGCGCGCTGCTTTTTACGGTGCAGATGGTCGTGTCGGCGGTCTCATCGGTGATTGAGGTGTTCACGGTGCTGCAAAATCAAGCGTATCTGCTGGAACGCACGCCCATAGGCACGAATTTCAACGTAGAGTTTAACGTAAACATTGTGCCCGTTCAAAATATTCTGGTGCTTATCGGGCTTTGGCTGCTGTACGCCTCCGCGAAGAAGACGGACACGCCGTTCATGAGCACAGCGGGCGTCACGCTGTTTAAAGTGACGGAAATTCTCCAGATCGTTGGGTGCGGTATTTTTTGCGGGATGTTGCTGCTCATCGGTCTTTTGGTGCTCCTCGCATCGAGTGGCGCCCCGAACGTGACAAATTACACCGGCTTGCCGGACAATATCGCTATTTTGATAGTGGGTATTGCTTTTGTGGTCGGTTTGGTGTTGAGTGTCCTGCTGCTTTTGTACAGCATCAAAATGCTCGGCGTGTGGACAAGCTTGCAGCGCGCGATACAGGTGGGCGTGCTGCCGAAAAAGCTGCCGGGATACGCGCTCGCTTTGCAGGGATTTTCGATTTTCTGTGATGCCGCCGCGATGATTGCGTTTTTCGTGTTGAACGCGTGGATCCTCATCCCGGGCAGCCTGTGCAGCATAGCCGCGCGGGTATATGTCATCCGCTGTATGGCGGCGTATAACCAGGAGGTTGCGGGGATGGAAGCGGGTTCTTTCTAAAAGGCTTCGATTTTCGGGCGTTTTTGTGCTACCGTTTAGCTTTTATGAACTTGCGCTGCAAGTTCATTGGGAGACCCCCTAATTGGGTCTCCCACACTTTAACAGTCCACCGGACTGTTAAAGTTCCCGTCCTGATTTTTTGAATGCAAAAAGATTTCGCCATTTGCGAATGGCGACTTAGGACGCTGCCCTAAGAGCCCGCCGCCTTTGAAAAGGCGGGCAAAACTTTTAACTACCACTGCTGCAGGCTGCGAAAAATCTTTACAAATCTTTTTCCGTGCGCTACAATAGGGGAAAGATTGTTTTGAAATGGGGTTTTATAGATGGTGAAGATTCCCGAAAATTACACGCCGAGCCTTGGCCTTTACGAGACGCAGAAGGCAATCGGTCTGATCAAGAACGTATTTCTCGTCAAAATTTGTGCGGCGCTGCATCTAAAGCGCGTCACCGCGCCGCTGTTCGTCGACCCCTCCACGGGTCTGAATGACGACTTAAACGGTGTGGAGCGCCCGGTCGAGTTTGACATTCCGGCAGTCGGCGGCAACGCGCAGGTGGTGCATTCCCTTGCAAAGTGGAAGCGCCTTGCGTTGCATGATTACGGCTTTTACGTGGGCAACGGCCTTGTGGCGGACATGAATGCCATTCGCCGCGACGAGGAGCTCGACAATCTTCACTCCATCTATGTGGACCAGTGGGACTGGGAGAAGGTCATCGACCGTGACACGCGCAACATGGCGTATCTGGAAGACACGGTGCGCCGCATCGTCAGCGCCATCTGCGGCACGCTGGACGAATTAAAGTGGCAGTTCTCCGGCCTTTCCACCGAGCTTTGCCGCGACATGTATTTCATCACGTCGCAGGAGCTTGAGGACCGCTACCCTGACCTCACCCCGAAGCAGCGCGAGAACGTCATCGTGCGCGAGCACCGCACGGTATTCATCGAGCAGATCGGCGGCGTGCTCAAAAGCGGCAAGCCGCACGACGGCCGCGCGCCGGACTACGATGACTGGAGCATGAACGGCGACCTGCTGTTCTGGCACGAGCCGCTTGGCATGGCGCTGGAAATCAGCAGCATGGGCATCCGCGTGGACGAAAATTCGCTTGCGGCGCAGCTTAAAATTGCGGGCTGCGAAGCGCGCGCGGAGCTGCCGTTCCACAAAATGCTTTTAAACGGCGAGCTGCCGCTCACCATCGGCGGCGGCATCGGGCAGTCGCGCCTTTGTATGCTTCTGCTCGGCAAAGTACATATCGGCGAGGTGCAAGCTTCCCTCTGGGACGAGGAGACCCGCCGCGTCTGTGCCGAAAAGGACGTTATCCTGCTGTAATTGTGCTTGAAGCGGAATAAAACGGAAGCCCTCTGCTGCGGTTCTTACTTTGCAGCAGGGGGCCTTTTCTATGCCGAAAAAATCTATAAAGACGGAAAAATGTTTTAACGTTCGCGGAGTTCAGCTGAATTTTTAACCGACAAAGAGGTATGCTCAGCACTTCGTCCACTTCATCAAAAGCGATTTTGGCAGGATATGCGCTAAGAAGCGGTAGAACTTATAAAATCCGCCCATGGTGCAGGCGCTTTTGCCTTTTAATCCGGCTTTCAGGGCGCAGGTCGCCATTTTTGCGGGCGACTGGTGTGGCAGCATGTCGAGCGTGCGGCTTTTATGCGTGGGGCGGTCGGCAACCTGCCAGAACTCTGTAATCATCGGGCCGGGGCACACGGCAAGGACGTTGATCTTTTTGGGCTTTAATTCCTCGCGCAGCGCGCGGGAGAAGCTTTGCACGTACGCCTTTGTGGAGCAATACACTGCCATGCGCGGTGTGGGCGCAAACGACGCGATGGACGAGATGTTCAGGATAAGCCCGCCCGTTTTCATATACGGCAGGCTGTACCGCGTGACGGCGGTCAGTGCGCGGCAGTTCAAATCGATCATCGCGGTCTGGCTTTCGACGTCGCTTGTCGCAAAATCGCACAGCTTGCCAAAGCCCGCATTATTGATGAGCAGTGAAATTTCCGGCTTTTCGCGTTCAAGCAAAGCGTTAAATTGTTTTAATGCGGCGGAGTCGGTGAGGTCGAGCGCGATGGGGCGCAGATTTTTTCCCGGGAACTGCGGCTTTAATGCTTCCAAGCGGTCTTCGCGGCGAGCGATGAGCCAATAGGTGTCGATCTCCGGGCAAAGGGTGACAGCGGCGCGTAAAAACTCGATGCCAAGTCCTGAGGAAGCGCCTGTGATCACGGCGATTTTCATAGTGACTGTCCTTTCAAAATTTTCCGATGGTTGTGTCTCCATTCTACCGCCGCTTCAGCTGCCTGTCAAACGCCTTTTTGGACAATTTGTAAATTCGCGCGAAAAAACGCAAAAAACGGTATAAATTTTCGTGAAAGTGTGGTACAATGACAATAATTACTGTGATGCGTACGCACCGTGTACGCAGAAAGGACGCATACATGACAAATCAAAGAAAAAGCATGCGCTTTATAGGCTGTCTGCTGGCAGTTTTCATGCTGGCAGTTGTTTTTTGTCTGCCGGCTTTGGCGGACAGCGCATCATCGAACACATACACGATCCCGGACACGAACATGACCGTCACAATCCCCGAGGGCGCGACGGTGCTTTCCGTCGATACCCCGGCGGGCGATGCCGCGTGGAGCAAGGCAGGCATTTTGGACGCGAGCGAGAAGATCAAGGAAATGCAGAAAAACGGGACCACGGCGGAGATTATTGCGGCAAACGGCGATACCATAGCCGTAGCGGAGAAATCTTCCGATTACGCGAACTCCGTTTTTAACCTCAATAATCTGGACGAAAAGGGCAAGAAGGATTTTTTGAAATACATGGAGCCGTCTTCCATGGACGGCAGCACGACCGGCACCATCACGTGGTACGACCACGCACAGATTCCGTTCTTTATGATCGACATCTGTGCGGAGAATATCAAGGAAGAGGGACCCGTGTACGAGCGCCTCTATGGTACGCTGTACGACGGCAAGATTGTTTCGTTTGACCTCTTCGGCGATACGAAAGAAATCTCGGAGGAGACGGACGCATTCATGCGCGCCGTGGTCGATTCCGCCGTCATCTCTGCCTTTGCGGAAGCGCCTACGATTGAAAACGGTTTGAGCAGACAGAGCGCTGTGACGCTCGGCGCAGTGGGTGTGCTCATTGTGCTGCTCATCGTTTACTTTGTGACGGCGCACAGCCGTAACAAGCGTGAAAAGCAGCTTAGAAAAGAGACGGCGGACCGCCTTGCGGAATACCGCCGCTCGAAGCAGGACGACGAATCCGTCGGTACAGGCGCGTTGCGTTTTGTAAACGAGACCGACCACGACGACGCGGCAATCAAGACGTTCGCGAACTATCAGGCGTATCACTTGCAAATTTTCATGCCGGTGTTCACCGTGATTTTAAGCGTCATCGCGCTGTACGTCGTGTGGCAGCTCGGCAATTTCGACAGCAACTGGTGGGTCATGCTACTGCTTATCGGCTTTGCGATTTACAGCCTTTATAAGCTTGCGACGGCTTCCACCAACACAGCAAAGGTGCTTATGCGCTCCTACGGTAAGCTGCGTAACCGCCGCGCCGCGTACTATTTCTACGATGGCGACTTCCGCATCACGGGTTTACAGGCTTCTAACCTGCACCCGTATTTCCAGATCAGCCGCATGTATGAGACGAATGAATATTTCTATATGTATTTCGGCGAGGGCAATACGTACTTTATCCGCAAGGACGGCTTTAAGCAGGGGGACGCCGATGCGTTCCGCACCTTTATGAAGGAAAAGCTCGGCAAGCGCTTTAAGTAAAAGCAACAAATAAACAACAAAATAATAGGAACGCGCAACAAATGAAAATCGACCGCGCGGGCTTTATGCGGTATAATGGGGGCGCTTTGAAAGCAGCCCCGAAAGAGAGGTTTTCTTACATGATCGGTATTATCGGAGCGATGGAGATTGAGGTCGCGGGCATCACCGCGGCGCTGACAGACCATAAAACGGAAACGCTGTGCGGCGTTACGTTCCACACGGGCAAGCTGAACGGCACGGACGTTGTCGCCGCAAAATGCGGCGTGGGCAAAGTGAACGCGGCCATGTGCACGGCGGCGATGATTCTCAACTACGCGCCGTCCGTCGTCATCAACACGGGCGTTGCGGGCGGCATCGGCGAGGGCGTGAAGATCGGTAATATGGTCGTTGCGTCCCACACCGTGCAGTACGATTACGACACCACCGCCATCGGCGAGCCGAAAGGCTTTGTAATGATTGGCAGTGAGGGCGTTGTGCAGCTGCCGACGAGCGCGAAGCACAATGCGGTGCTCGAAAAGTACGCCGAGAAGATCTACAACGGCGTGCACACGGGCGTCATTGCGACCGGCGACCGTTTTGTGGCGGATCCCGCCTTCTGTTTGCAGCTGAAAGCCGAGTTCGGCGCAATCTCCTGCGAGATGGAGACCGGCGCTGTGGCACAGGTGTGCGCGGTGAATAAAACGCCGTTCTGCGGTCTGCGTGCCATCTCCGATAATGCGAACGACGAGGGCAGCGTCGATTTTGAGACGTTTGCAAAATCCTCTGCGGAAAAGTGCATCGAGCTTTTGAAAGATGCTGTGGGCGAGCTGAACGAAGTGCAGTAAGACAGTTTGGTTTAGAGCGAAAGGAAAGAATGTATGCAGAACAAATATCTTGCCATGACCCCGCCAATGGGTTGGAATTCATGGAACACCTTTACATGGAACATCAACGAAGACCTCGTGTGCGGCGCAGCGGACGCTCTGTGCGCAAGCGGCCTTAAAGATAAAGGCTATGAGTACGTCGTCATCGACGATTGCTGGAGTCTCAAGCAGCGCGACGAAAACGGCCGCCTTGTGCCGGATCCGGAGAAGTTCCCGCACGGCATGAAGGCTGTGGTGGACTATGTGCACTCGAAGGGCCTCAAGTTCGGCATGTACTCCTGCTGCGGCACGCACACCTGCGCGGGCTACCCGGGCAGCTTTGAGCATGAGTTCGTAGATGCCGAGACGTTTGCTTCCTGGGGCGTCGATTACCTTAAATACGACAACTGCTATAAACCGAAGCACATGGACGGCGAAGTGCTCTACAAGCGCATGTCCCTTGCGCTGCGCAACTGCGGCAGAGACATTGTGCTTTCCGCCTGCAACTGGGGCAACGAAGACGTGCACAGCTGGATCAGAAGCTCCGGCGCACAGCTGTTCCGCTCTACGGGCGATATTCAGGATAACTGGGAATCCGTAAAGAACCTGTTCCTCTCTCAGCTCGATAAGACGGCGTTCAGCGGCCCGTACTGCCACAACGACATTGATATGCTCATCGTCGGTATGCACGGCTCCAGCAACAACGAGTTCATCGGCAACATCGGCTCCTGCTCCGACCTCGAATACCGCTCGCACTTCGCACTGTGGGCCATCATGGGCTCCCCGCTGATGATTGGCTGCGACGTGCGAAATATGACCGATGTGACGCTTGAAACGCTCGGCAACGAAGACCTCATCCGCATCAACCAGGATATCGAGTGCCGCGCGCCGTACTGCATCCGCCAGTGGAACAACCCGGAGAACGTCATGGCGCTCGTAAAGCCCCTTTCCGACGGTTCTCTTGCCATCTGCTTCGTAAACTTCGGCGATAAAAAGAGCGAAATGTCCCTGCAATTCTGGGATATGGGCATCTCTTATGCGGAGAACATCGGCCTCTCCTTCTACAACTGCTATACAAAGCAGGATGAGGGCAAGTTCGCCGAGCGCTACGTGGCGCAGGTGGAGCCGCATGACACCATGGTGTTCATTGCAAAGCCCGTGAAGCTGAAATAATGGCAAACTACAAAACCTGCCGTACCTGCGGCGCACCGCTCCACGATGACGACATCGCCATTTACCGCAAGCTCGTCTACCGTGGCGCGGAGGACTTTTTGTGCATACAGTGCCTTGCGGATTATTTCAAGTGCCCGAAAGAGGAAATTGAAAAGCGCATCCGCTATTACCGCGAAAGCGGCGTGTGCACGCTGTTCCGCTGATTCTATCCCGTAAATTAACACCGCCGGAGGATTTTTTTGCCTTCCGGCGGTTCGGCGTTTTCATTTATAAGAAATCCATTTCGCAAAAAGGAGATACCACTATGGCCGATACCATATCTGTCAGTATCATCATCACGTTTGCAGCAGAGCTGCTGTTTTCGCTTGTGCTGCCCATCCTTGCCCTTGTTATCTGGAAAAAGAAGGAGGGCACAGAGCTCCGCCCGGCGTGGATTGGCGCGGCAGCCTACTTTGTGTTCGGCATGGTGCTGGAGCAGCTCATCAATGCCGCTGTGCTCGGCACGGGCAGCTCCGCCGTTTCCGCGTTCCTGCTCGGCCACCCGTGGCTTTACGCCGTGTACGGCGGTCTTTCGGCCGGCATTCTGGAGGAGACCGCACGCTTCCTCGTATATAGAACGATGCTGAAGGACAGCGTGGGCCGCGAAAACGCCGTTACGTTCGGCATCGGCTTCGGCGGGCTCGAGTGCATCATGGTGCTGGGCCTCACGGTGCTCTCTACGCTCATGATGTCCATCTCGTTCAATAACATGGGAGCAGAGGCGTTTGCCGCGCAGTATGCGAACTCGGAGTACCAGATCGTCCTTGAGACCATCGCGGAGATCAACGCCATCAGCCCTCTTGCCGGCGTGATGAACTGCGTGGAGCGCGCCGCGGTGTTTGCACTGCAAATTGAGCTTTCCGTTTTGATGTTCGGCGTGGTGCGTTCGCAGAAATTCTGGCTGTACCCTGTCAGCATCCTGCTGCACGCGGTTGTTGGTTTTCTCGCAGCGCTGTATCAGACGAACGTGCTTACCTCCGTCTATCTTTTGGAGGTGCTGCTCGTTGTGTACGCCGTGGCGGTCTTCTTCCTCGCGCGCAAGGTCTACTGTGAGCTGCCCATGGAAAAACCGCGCGAGCTTGACCATTTCGGCAGAGTGATTAAGCGCAAATGAGTTTAGAGGCTACGGCAAACTCCTTATGCGCGCGGCGCTGACCGAAGCCAAAAACGCGGGCAAAGGCATCGAGCTCGACGTCGATTCCGAAAACCCGTCCGCCTTAAATTTATACCGCTCTTTCGGCTTTGCGCCGACCTTTGAAGTGGAATACTGGCGTGTGTCCGTGCACGACTGCCTGTAAAAAATGGCCCCCGCACTCTCGTGTGTTAACGAGAATGCGGGAGCGTTTAAATTCAACTTATTGCACAAAAAGCCGCACTTTTCCCGTGATGCCGCTCGCGGGCAGTGTCATATACGTCGAAAAGAAATCCTGCATACGCTGTGCAAGCGTGTTGCAGACGAACACTTCTACGCCGTTTTCGCCCGCTTTTACGGCTTCCGTAATATCCCAGCGGTACGGGCGGCAGATGCGTTGCCCCATGTCCTTGCCGTTTACGAACAGCTGTGCCGTTACGCCGACGTTTTCAAATTCAAGCTCTACGTGTGCCGTATCGCTTATGTTGAGCTTCGTCTTATACCGCATTTCGCCGGAAAACTCCGTTTCACCGTTTTTGCCCGTGATGTTAAAAAGCTTCGAGTTTTTACGGAACGGCCTGAATTCCGTCTCCTTGCCCGTCTCACGCAGGTCAATGTCCCACAGCGTCTCAATCTCCGCCATATGCAGACCCTCGGATTTCTCCGGAAAGCCTGCCCATTCATCTTCCGTAGCGCTGCCGAAAATGAGGATCACCGATTGCCCCGCTTCAAGTACGAGCCCGACTGTGCCGTCTGCCGTCTCGCCACGCGTATAGACACCGTTTAACAGATCCGCCGCGATGTATTTGCCGCTGACGGGCAGCGAAAGCGTCTCCTGTACCGCGTTCGGTGCTTCGTTGAAGACAAAGAAGCTTGTCGCTTCGCCGCGCGTGAACTTTGCAATGCGCAGCAGATGCTCCTTTGCGTTATATTCGTGCGCGAGGCCGCTTTCTTTGATGTGCGCTGCAAGCTTTTGAAGCGGCACGATCTCGTTTTCACTGATATTCACGCAGTCCGGTGCGTAATCGACAAAGAATACCGGCACGCCTGCGTTTTTGAGCGCTTCGCAGATTTTTGCAAAGCGCTCCGGCAGCTTTCTGCACGCCGGCACGACGAGGTATTTGTACCCGCGCCCAAAGCGCCCGTTGTTCTTTTCCGCCGTTTCCAGATAATCGAGCGGCACGATGTCGTAGGAAATCTGCGCGTCATAGCACGCTTTTGCAGGCTTTTGCGTCAGCATGGCGCTTGATTTGTCCATCCACTCGGCTTCCGCGTGGTATAAAATTGCGCCGGAGGCTTCCATCTCTGTGCCGTACAGATAGTGCGCCGCGCGGTTCACGTAGTGCATCAGCTGCGTGAAGCCCGCAAACTGCGGGTCGTTGCCGTCTGCGCCAAAGTGCGGCGGACAGTCGCGGTTGGGGAAGAAATCGTCAAATGCGTGCGGCACAAAGTGGTTTACGCCGCGCACAAGCAGGAAGTCCATCAACCATTTCATGACGTTTGCGCCTTCTGCCCAACCGTATGCGCCGAACACCTCGCACATGGCGCGACCGTTCATGTTTGGATTTTGCCGCGCGTGCGAAGCCGCAAGCTGCCCCAAAACGTAGTGGAAGAATTCGCCGTCCACCATGCCGCCCGAGACGAGCGCAGCCGTTTTGTAGTCGGCCATTCCGGGCATTACCTGGTGCAGCACAATGTCTATGCCACTCATGTCCTGCCCGTCGAGCCCGCGGAAGTAATGTCCCGCACTGCACCCAAGACGCGCGTGTGCATTCATGTCTTCAATCAAATGCCCAATGTATTGCACACCGTGCGCACGGCACCAATCGCCGAGCTGATAGGAGAAATTCTCTTTCCAAAGCAACGTCACGGCGTCCATGTACGCAAGGCGAATTTCCGCGGTCAACTCGTCATGTGCATACCACAAAATCGGCAGATAGAGCGTCGGCTCGTCGATGCCGTCTTTTGCCATGTGCACGGCGGCCGCGTCGCGCCACGGCAGCATCACGCCGGGCTGGCCAACCGAACGATTATAAATGCCGGTGTCGTACCCCGTCATGCCGAAATGCGGCGCGTCAAAGCCCGGCTCATCGGAGAAAAATCCCGCGAGCGTGTTGCCGAAATACTTTGCATAGTGGTCGTAATGCGGCTCGTACACGGCTTCAATGAGCTTGTGCACCGATTCTTTTGAGAGCATGTCGATATAGTACTTTTTGTTTTCTTCGCCGCTGAACGTCTCAAACACGAAAAATACGCGGTAAAGCCCCTCGGGCACACTGAAATATACGAATTTATCCTCCGGCTGCACGTCAAGCTCAATCGGTTCGCCGGTCAGCTCTTCATCTTTGCCCGTGCGGCGGAACAGCACGGCGGAAACGAGCTTTTCCTCCGGCGTGTGCATTGGCACCAAGACGGACGCTTCCGCCATGGGTCCCATCACGTCCACATGCGATTCCCGCAGGAATTTTCGACGCAGGTTCAGGTCTTCGTGCTCTAAAATACTGTTTGCGTAGCCCGTCGGGAAATGCTTATCGTCGAGAATCCACACGCGCATGCCGTGTTTTTCGGCTTCCGCCAAAATAATGTCCATCGTCTTCCACCACGCGTCCGCGCAGAAGTGTTCATACGGGCGCGATTCCACACAAAATGCGCGGCAGCCGCTCTCATAGATCTTCTGCACGCGTGCGGGAATCTCCGCGTCGTGCCCGTCGTGCTGCCAGAAAAACGGCAGCAGGTAGTTTTCCGTTTTATTTTCCAATATACTTTTCAAAATTGGTTCCATTTAAATTCCCCCAAAAGAGTTTTACAAATAAAGCTGTATCGACGCCATCGCATACACGGCGAGGTAATATAGGATCAGCGCACCGTTTTTCTGTGTGCCTGTAATGCCGCAGATGAAATCCCGCGCAACGAACAAGTCCGAAATGCAGAACGCCGCTGCACCCAACGCGAACAGTATCCACTGCGTCGAGACAGCAAACGGCAACGTGCCCGCCATAGCTGTCATGAACGAAAGCACGAGCGGATACAGCACCATCGGGAGCAACATAGAGCCAAGCGAATGCAGATATTGCCGGAAAATCAGCGCAATGATGCCGTAAATAATCAAAGCCGCAACGACCGTGCCCCACCGAAACCCGCCGAGCTGTGCAATATACCCGATAAGCACAAGGTGCGCGAGTCCGAACGAGATCACGCCGAAGCGAAAATCGCGCTCGATGACAAAATCCGCGATGCAGCAGAATAAAAGCGCCAAAGCGAGCAGCCACGCGTTCGCCGGGCGATTAAACAACACGATGCCGAGCACCGCCGTGATGACCGCTACGAACGTTGCGCCGCACTTTGCGGCTGAGCGCCACATCGTGCTGCCGAACGAGCGCGTGGCATTATAGATGTAACAGAACGAGAGCATCATCGGCAATGAGATGAGTGGCCAAAGCACACGAAACACGCGCATAAAAACGCCTCCTTTTCCACAATTATAACAAACGTCCCCGCAAAATCAAGCAAAATAAAAGCCGTCGGCAGAGGATCGGCAAAATCCACTGTCGGCGGCGTGTTGACTTGTCAAATATTACCCATGAAAGCCGTAGTTGATGCACCAGAAGACGCACACAACGGCAAGCACGATGCACTGCACGATGAGCAAAGCACGGGAAATGGTGCGCTTATTGATGCCGGAGTTCGGGGAGAAGCTCCAAACGGCAGCCATAATAAGTCCCAAAACCGGAACGAGCTGGATGAGGAACATCATCACGCACTCGGAAACGGAAAGCGCAATGGTGTTTTCCGGCAGATATTCCACGGTGCGGCCGGGTCTGGAGGAAGCCTGCACAGCGTTATCATACAAAACCGGTGTTACGCCCTGGTTATAAACCGTTGCGCAGGGGGTCTCGATATCGGAACGAATTCTTTCCGGGTCTCTCGGCTGTATATTTTTTGTATAGGTTTCATTGAGCATCATAAAAGGTCTCCTCCTTATAAAACGGACGGTTCAAGTAAAAAGTGTTTTTATCTCGCGGACATATTTCCGCATCTCTTCCTGTATACAGAATAACATGAAAAGGGCATTTTATCAAGTATTATCTAAAAAATTGTAAAGTTTATTGCGCTGCTTACGCTTTAAATGCTTAAATTGTTCACAGGATATACGCGATTTGTCCGCGATGCAAATACACTTTGCAACTTGATAAACCCGGTAATTCATGTTATTTTTAAATCGACCTTATTATACGGCAATTTTTGAGAAAGAAGGAAAAAATATGCAGCTTTGCAGTGTAAAAGCTCCATGCGAAGTCTGACCTCGGGCGGGTCCGCATGGAGCGATTAGCCGCCCGCAGACTTTGCATTTTTAACACGAATTTTTTATTTTTGTCAAGGAATAGCAAAGTCTCATGCAATTTCATTTTAAAAATTTCAAAAAAAGGTTTTCTGCATTCAAATTTTCCCCGAAGCTTTGGGATAAACCCGCGCGCACGGCATGAGGCCCGTTTCTGCGCCTGTGGTCTACGCAGACGTTTTCCGCGCTCGGCAGCTCTATGACAAGTTTTGCGCTCGTCATTTGGGCGTATGAGCAAAGCGGCTCGGCGCTCAGCACCGCGCTGCTCTCCATCTGCTCGTATGCGCCGTATGTGCTTTTGAGCATTTTTGCCGGTGTGCTTTTCGACCGCTGGAACAAAAAGGCCACCATGCTCATCTGCGATGCCGCGCGGCGCTCACCACCGTCGGCGTGCTCGTTTTGCTCAGCACCGATGCGCTCTGCGTGTGGTGCGTGGGTGCGGTGCTCGGCTGGCTGCCCATTCCGCTGATGAACGCCAACTTAGACGTGCTGTTCCGCACCCACATTCCCGTGAAGATGCAGGGCCGCGTTTACGCCGCGCGCAATTCGCTGCAATTTTTCACCATTCCGCTTGGGTATCTCCTTGGTGGCGCGCTCGTAGATACCGTCTTCGAGCCGTTCATAGCAGCGCAAACACCCGAAAGCCTTTTCTGCTGCCTGTTCGGCACCGGCAAAGGTTCCGGCGCCGCGTTTTTGTTCCTTGTCCTCGGCTTCCTCGGCGTCGCCGTTTGCCTCGGTTTCCGCCGCAGCAAGCTTATCCGCGGGCTGGAAGCGAACGACAAAGATTAAAAAGCTGAACCAAACCACGAATACAGAATATTTCAAGTACGATTCGTAATATGTATGGCGATTTAGCCGGAATTGAAAATAAGATGCACTGAGAAGTACGATTTTATCAAAAAAGTCTTGGCGACTGTTTGCAGCTCCTGCTGCGTCGCCAAGACTCTTCTTTATGCTTTTAAAGCTTAATAATACCGAATGACCGCGATAACCTTGCCGAGAATGGTGATTTCATCGGAGATGATGGGCTCGAAATCCGGGTTTTCGGGCTGGAGACGGAATGTGCCCTTCTCCTTATAGAAGCGCTTCACGGTGGCTTCATCGCCGATCATGCCGACCACGATCTCGCCGTTTTCCGCCACGGGCGTTTTCTCTGCGATGACATAGTCGCCGTCCAGAATGCCGGCGTTGATCATGCTCAGGCCGTCCACGTGCAGCGCGAAAAGCTCCTTGCCGCTTTTGTCCGGGTAGGGAATATAGCCCTCAATGTCTTCCACGGCCAGAATGGGCAGACCGGCCGTCACCTTGCCGAGAATCGGCACCTGCTTTGCGGCAGATGCGCCTACAATGTGAATGGAGCGATTCAGGCCCGCATCGCGTGTGATGTAGCCAAGCGCCTCCAAAGATTTCAAGTGGGAATGCACCGTAGAGGTGGAGCGCAAACCGGTCGCCGCGCAGATCTCACGCACAGAGGGCGGTACGGCACGTTCCGCCATGGTGGAGCAAAGATAGTCATATACAAGCTGCTGGCTTTTCGTTAAACTCGCCATATGCGATTCCTCCGTTTTAATACAAAATCAGTCCCGTAGAAATGGGCAGTTCTTTAATTAAAACCATTGTATCATATATTTTCGAAAAATGCAAACGATTGTTTGCTTTTTCTTCGGATTTTCTCGAAAAAAGCGTTCATAAATGCGTTCCAAAATCTTTAACGTTTATTCATGGCTATTTAACAACTCTTTTTGAAACCGCGGTATAATATAAGCGTATTCAGAAGAAAAGGAACCGCACCTTTCTTGGATACATGTTCTACCCTCCTCAATATACCCCTCAAGCTAAAAGGAAGAAGGACCGAGCCGCATCGGTCCTTCTTCCTTTTGTATAATGGTATTTTCAGCGCGGAGAAGTACCGATTTTGCACAGCATTGAAACTGAAAGTTTCCGTCTGCCGAAAACCCGCGGACTGAAGTATAGTTGCATATTTTTCTCAAACCCGCCCATACTACGGGTAAAGAAACCCAATGACGCTAAAAACAGGAGAGAAAAATATGGCTATGCACTTTAAAAAGCAGGAAAAAACCGAAGCGGAGCGCAAAAAGAGTACGGAGCGGCACGGGTTTTACCTTGCGCTTGCCGTGTGTCTGACGGCCATCGGCATTGCGGCGTGGAGCACATACGATACCGTTTCCGGGTTCTTGGAGCCCACAGGGAGCGAGAGCAGTGCGTCTTCCGCTGCATCCACACCGCGCCCCACGCCTGAAGCATCCGTCCCCGTAGACGATGACCCGGAGAGCGCCGTTTCTGCGGGCCACGCGCAGGGCACTGTGCCGGAGGTCTCCGCAAGCACAGAAGCGGAGCCGCAGGAAGTGAACGCTCCTACAGAAGAAACGCCCGTCGAAGAGACCGCTGCCGAGCCGACGTATACGGTCAGCGAAACGCTCACCCGACCGGTGCCGGGGGAGGTCATGACGGAGTTTTCCGATACGCCGGTATACTCCGAAACGATGCGCGACTACCGCGTACACGCGGGCACGGATTACACCGCGGCGCACGGCGAAACCGTGCACGCCTGCGCAAACGGAATTGTAAAAGAGACGCATACGGACATGCTGCGCGGGAATATGATTGTGATAGAGCACGGCGATTACGAAGTGCGCTATTGCGGACTCGGTGAAACGTTCCTCGTGCATGAGGGCGACGTCGTCACGGCCGGGCAGGACATCGGCAGCGTGACTGCCGCGCCGTTTGAGTCCGCGCTCGATTCCCACCTGCATATCGAAGTCACCAGAAACGGCGAGCCAGTAGACCCGGAATCTGTCTTCGGTTAAAATTGAGCCAAACTGCCCCCGGCATCGTTTTAGGGGCGCGCAGCCTCGGTGTAAAAATGCACCGGGGCTGCTTTTTGCTGCTCAAAAATATTTTGCTGTTTACAATTTGTTCCTTGATTTTTATGGTTTCTCGTTCTATAATATAGTTCAAAATAGAACGAAAGTAAGTGAGTATATGATCTTTTGGGAGCGGCAAAAATCTCTTACGGCGTTTTACGAAGCGTGCACAAAGCCGGTGCGTGATGCATACGACCTGACGCAGATGCAATTCAATATTTTAATGTTCCTGCACAATAACCCGCAGTTTGATACGGCGGGCGATTTAGTCAAAACGCGCCACCTCACAAAATCGCACGTTTCAACGGCGTTAAAGGAACTTGAAGCGCGCGGGTGGATTGAAGCGTATTACGCTGCGGGCAACCGCAAAAGTCAACATTTACGCATCACGAAAAGCGCCGAAGCCGTCATCGCGGCGGGAAAAGCGGCGCAGGAGGTGTTCGGCAAGCAGCTTTTTAAGGGCTTCACGCCGGGAGAAACCGAGCAGTACAAAGTGCTGTTTGACAAAATGTGTGAAAACGCCGCAGAAGGCTTAGCGGAAACGGAAAGGATGAACTGATATGGAGCTTTTAGTCAAAATCCTCGTCTGCTTTTTGGCGGGCGCGGGCGCAGGCATCGGCACAGGCTTTGCGGGCATGAGCGCCGCCGCGGTCATCGGGCCAATACTTATGACGTTCCTCGGCGTCCCGGCGTATCAGGCGGTCGGCATCGGCCTTGCAAGCGATGTCTTGGCCAGCGCCACAAGCGCGTGGACATATAAGAAGCATAAAAATCTTGACGTCAAAAACAGCCTGCCGCTGCTCATCAGCGTGCTTGTTATGACATTAGTCGGCAGTTTTGTCGCAAGTCTCCTGCCGGAGCGCGCCATGAGCGGCACCATGCAGATCGCCATGATCTTTATCGGCCTGCGTTTCCTCCTAAAGCCGGTCAAAACGACCAAAGAGCAAATGGCCGCGGCCACGCCGAAGGAACGCCTCATCAAATCCATCGTCGGCGGTGTCCTCGTCGGATTTATCTGTGGCTTCGTCGGCGCGGGCGGCGGCATGATGCTGCTGTTCGTTTTGACGTCGTTCCTCGGCTATGAGATGCACATGGCGGTTGGCACCAGTGTGTTCATCATGGCGTTCACTGCGCTGACCGGTGGCATCAGCCACTTCGCCATCGGCGGCATGCCGGATGTCACATGCCTCATTCTCTGCGTCGTTTTCACGCTCCTTTGGGCGAAGATTGCCGCCGCCATCGCAAACCGCGCCAGCGCCGTCACCCTGAACCGCGTCGTCGGCATGGTCATGATCCTCACCAGCATCGTGATCTTGCTTGTGAATTATGTATTTTAATAAATAATCTCCTCCATAAAGACGAGACCCCCGAAGCACGCTTTGGCACTTCGGGGGTCTCGTCTGTTTAAGCTTTAATACTCATAATGATGCGCTTCTTTCAGCATCATGTCTTTCACCTTCATCAGGCGGATCTGGGTGGAGCGCTCGTTTTCGTCAAGCTTCATCGTGATGTACTTGATGTTCGTCTGCAGCTCCGGGATCATGACGTGCTCCAGCGCGTTGACGCGACGGCGTGTCTTTTCAATCTCTGCCGCCATCAACTGGCAGGATTTTTCCACTTCCGCCAGCTTCAGCATTTTCGGGAAGACCTCGGAGAGCGAAAGGATCGCGTCGTCAAGGTCGCCGGTCGTAAAAGCGAAGCCGTAGGAGTACATGTCGTTCTGGTCCGGTGTACGCGTCTTAAAGTCAAAATCCGGAATCTCTACGCTCATCACGTTCTGCGTGCCGGCGGAGATCGTCAGTTCCTGCTTCGGCGCAAGCAGCGCGGTGTTCAGCATTTCGTCCGGCATACCGGCGCGCGCCAGCATGAAGTTCTGGTTTGCGGAGACGAGCGCCGTCTCCACTTCTTCGCGCAGCGCTTTGTTTTCGCGCACCTTATCGAGGAACTGGCGCATCAGCTCGTCGCGCTTATCCTTCAGAAGCTTGTGCCCGCGCACGGCGGTGACGAGCTTCTTTTTCAGCCGCGTCAGCTCCATTCTGGTGGGGTTTACCTGGGTGCCTGCCACCGCGCATCACACCTTTCCGTAATACTGATCGAGGTACTTGTCGTCGATTCGCTTCAGTTCGCTTCTGGGCAGGATAGAAAGCAGCTTCCAACCGAGCTCCAGCGTGTCTTCAATGTCGCGGTTCGTGTTGTAGCCCTGCGAAACATACTCGTTTTCAAAGGCGTCCGCAAACTTCGCGTACAGCTTATCGATCTCCGTCAGCGCGGCTTCGCCGAGGATGACCATGAGCTCCTTTGCTTCTTTACCGCGTGCGTAGGCGGCAAACAGCTGGTTCATGGTGCTCGCGTGGTCGGCACGGGTCTTGCCCTCGCCGATGCCCTTATCCTTCAAACGGGACAGCGACGGCAGAACGTCGATCGGCGGCGCAATATTCTTGCGGTACAGCTCACGGCTCAGAATGATCTGCCCCTCGGTGATGTAGCCCGTAAGGTCCGGGATCGGGTGGGTCTTGTCGTCTTCCGGCATGGTTAAAATCGGGATCAGTGTGATGGAACCCGTCTTGCCGTTCTGGCGGCCTGCGCGCTCGTACAGGGACGCTAAGTCCGTGTACATATAGCCCGGGTAGCCGCGACGGCCCGGCACTTCCTTACGTGCGGCGGAGACCTCACGCAGCGCGTCCGCGTAGTTCGTAATATCCGTCATGATGACGAGAACATGGTAGTTCTTTTCAAAAGCGAGGTATTCCGCAGCAGTCAGCGCCATGCGGGGTGTTGCGATACGCTCAATGGCCGGGTCGTTTGCAAGGTTTACAAACATGACCGTGCGGTCGATGGCGCCCGTCTCGCGGAAGCTTTCGATGAAGAAGTTTGATTCCTCGAACGTGATACCCATAGCTGCAAACACAACGACGAACGGGTCGTTCGTGCCGCGCACCTTAGCCTGACGTGCAATCTGTGCGGCAAGCTGGGCATGGGGCAGACCGGAAGCGGAGAAGATCGGCAGCTTCTGGCCGCGCACCAGCGTGTTCAGACCGTCGATGGCCGAAACACCGGTCTGGATGAATTCCTGCGGGTAGTTGCGGGCCGCCGGGTTCATCGGCAGACCGTTGATGTCGTCGCGGCGGTCGGGCAAAATCTCCGGGCCGTCGTCAATGGGGCGGCCGAGGCCGTCGAAAATACGACCCAGCATGTCTTCGCTTACGCCCAATTCCATCGTTCTGCCGAGGAAGCGCACGCGGCTGTTCGAAAGGTTGATGCCGGTGGAGCTTTCAAAAAGCTGCACCAGCGCGTTGCCCTCGTTAATTTCCAGCACCTTGCAGCGGCGCTTTTCACCGTTTGCAAGTTCAATTTCCGCCAGCTCGTCATACGTTACGTTTTCAACGCCCTTTACGAGCATCAGAGGACCTGCGACCTCCTGTATGGTTCTGTATTCCTTTGGCATCAGAAGTCCTCCTTGTTTTCAATGGCTTTGTCAATCTGCTGAGAGAGCTCTGCGCAGATCGCATCGTATTCCGCGGAGACCCGGTCGTTCGCCGTGTATTTAAAGCGGCCTATTTTTTCGCGAACAGGCAGCGCGATGAGGTCGTCCACCTTCGCGCCCTTGTCAAGCGCCGCAACGCACTGGTCGTAGAAGTGAACGACCAGCAGCATCATGTCGTGCTGCTTTTCAAGGCTTGTGTACGTGTCCGTCTCGTGGAATGCGTTCTGGTGCAGGAAGTCTTCACGAATGGAGCGTGCAGCCTCCAGCTTCAAGCGGTCAGGCGCGGAAAGCGCGTCCATACCGACAAGCTTTACAATTTCCTCAAGCTCTGCTTCGTCCTGCAAAATGCGCATCAAACGCGCACGCAGATCCATCCAGTCCTCCGCCACGTTCGTGTTGAACCAGTTCGCCATCGTGTCCACATAAAGGGAGTAGGAGGTCAGCCAGTTCACGGCGGGGAAGTGGCGCTTATACGCAAGGTTTGCATCAAGGCCCCAGAAGACCTTGACGATACGCAGCGTCGCCTGTGAGACCGGCTCCGAAATATCGCCGCCCGGAGGGGAAACGGCGCCGATAACGGAAAGCGCACCCTCGCGGCTGTCGCTGCCGAGCGTAATGACGCGGCCGGCACGCTCGTAGAACTGTGCCAGACGGCTGCCGAGGTACGCCGGGTAGCCTTCTTCGCCCGGCATCTCTTCCAGACGGCCGGACATTTCACGCAGTGCCTCCGCCCAGCGGGAGGTGGAGTCTGCCATGAGGGCTACGGAATAGCCCATGTCACGGAAATACTCCGCAATGGTGATGCCGGTGTAAATGGACGCCTCACGCGCCGCAACCGGCATATCAGACGTGTTTGCGATGAGCACGGTGCGCTTCATCAGCGAATACCCGGTTTTCGGATCAACGAGCTCCGGGAACTCGTTCAAAACGTCGGTCATCTCGTTGCCGCGTTCGCCGCAGCCGATGTACACAACGATGTCGGCTTCCGCCCACTTTGCAAGCTGATGCTGCACAACGGTCTTGCCGCTGCCGAACGGACCCGGTACGGCCGCTACGCCACCCTTTGCAATCGGGAACAGCGTATCGATAACGCGCTGGCCGGTGATGAGCGGCATATCCGGCGAAAGCTTTTTCTGGTACGGTCTGCCGCGGCGGACAGGCCACTTCTGCATCAGCGATACGTTCACATTGCTACCGTTCGGCGTGTCAATGACCGCCACGGTGTCCGTTACGGTGTATTCACCGGCGGAAATGGAGCGGATTGTGCCGCGCACGCCTGCCGGTACCATAATCTTGTGCAGCACAATCTCGGTCTCCTGTACGGTGCCGAGAATGTCGCCGCCTTCTACTTCGTCGCCCACCTGTTTAAGGGGCGTGAAGCTCCATTTTACATCGCGCTTTAAGGAGGGAACCTCCACGCCGCGCTTTAAGTTGTTGCCCGTCATTTCCATAATGGCGGTCAGCGGGCGCTGAATACCGTCGTAAATGGAGCTGATAAGGCCCGGCCCGAGTTCAACGCTCATCGGCTCGCCGGTGGATTCCACAGGCGCACCCGGCCCGAGACCGGAGGTCTCCTCGTAAACCTGAATGGAGGCCTCGTCTCCGTGAATTTCTATGATCTCGCCGATCAGTCTCTGGTCGCTGACGCGCACAACGTCGAACATGTTCGCGTCGCGCATACCGCCTGCAACTACGAGCGGACCGGCTACTTTTTTGATTGTGCCTTGGCTCATGTGCTTAGTCACCCGTTTCGTTAATCGTTGTCGTTAAAGATAATATCGGAGCCGACTGCCTGCTCCACGGATTTTTTAACCATCTTAATGCCCATGCCCGTGTTGCCCGTAACGCCGGGAATCGGGATGATGGCGGGCAGCGGCTGCAGGCGGAAGTGGTCCAGCTCGTGCTCCAACTCGGCGGCAAGCGCTTCCGTAATGTAGATCACGGCGTATTCGCCCTCCGCTAAGCGGCGCAGCGTTTTGGAGCCCATCTCCGAATCCGTCACGGGAAAGACCTCCAGACCGAGCGCGGCAAAGCCGTAAATGCTGTCGCGGTCTCCGATGACTGCTGCTCTGTACATTTCGTTTCCCTCTTTCTTTACAGGTCTCTCAAACGTGCACGGATGCGCTCATCCGGCAGGTTGTTCTGCTTGCCGGAAATAATAATGCGCACGGTAGAAATCTCGTTTTGGCGCGCCGTAACATACCCGAGCAGCGGCGCCACCGTAAAGTAATCCTGGCGGCTGATTTCTTTTACAAGCGCCGTCTGGCGGTCGTCGCACCATTTTTCAAACGCGGAGAAGCCGTCCTTCAGCGCCTTTACGCCGTCAGCATAGTCCGTACGGGAAAGGTACGCGTAAAACGTGTCCGTGTCTTTCGACGCCGCGTCAATGAGCTCTTCCAGATCCAGCGTGTCGCACGGGGCGAGGCTTTCTTCCAAAAACGCACGGCTTTTGCCGGTGTGCAAAGCGCGTGCCGCGATTTTAATGTCCGCCGCCGCCACCTTAAACTCGGAAAACGCCGTAATCAGCGCGTTTTTGCTCTCTTTACCGGTCTTGTGGATCGCCGTGAGGCATGCGCGGTCTAAAATGATGTCGCACCGCTGACCGTCGCGCGTGGTAAGCAGCGCGTCCGTCGCCTTTTTTGCGGCTTCCGCCATAAAGTCCGGCAGAAGGGAGAAGTCATTTTCTCTGACCGCCTGCTGCATTTTTTCCGGCTCCATGGTGCCGCCGGACATAAACACGTTGTGCGGCTCCGCGTTTGTGACGGTGCACTTCACCGCCGCTTTCATATTGTTGAAGTCTATGGGATACAGCAGTACGCTGAACGGCGTGAGGTCGGGCAGCAACTCGTGCATGAGCGCCCACGTTTTCTCCTCCTCGGCGGCAAAAATCGCCTCGGCAGAGGTTTCGCCGCCAGCGCCCCAGCCCTTATCGGCCAGTGCACGGAAGCACTCTGCCGGCGTTTTGCACGCCATCAGCCTGTCCAGATCCTGCTGCGTCAAAAGCGAAAGCTCCCGCGCTTTAATGCGCGCCACAGCATAGATGTATTCCTGTTCCATTCGTTAAACCACCTTTTCTGCCGGCGGCTCAGCGAAAGAGCATGCCGCCCGCAAGGTCCTGCAATGTGTCTCCGGCGGCCTCAAACAGCGAAGCGAACGTGCAGTTCACGTCGATGCCGCCGTAAACGAGCAGGAAACCGTCCGGGATATTGCACGGCGTGTTCGATACGGTGATGTTCGTCCCGGGCACAGCCATTTTCAGCTGCGCCGAAAAATCCTGCGGCATGCGCGCAAGGTCTTTTTCGTTTAACTGCATTTCAGCATCGCCCGGCAGCGCGTTTTTCTGCGCAAGTTTTAAAAGCACGCTGAAGTATTCGTCATCCGGCAGATCGTGCAATTCTTTCTGTGCCGCCGCGATTACATCGCGAATGGCGTTTTGCTTTGCGGCAAGCACGGTGCGGCGGCGTGTGAATTCCGCGGTCGAAGCCGCACGGGCTTTAATGTCCGCGCCGACCTTTTCACTGTCCGCAAGCAGGACATTTGCTTTCTGCTCTGCCTCGGCGGCAGCGTCTGCAAGCGTCTTTTTTGCTTCTTCTTCCGCAGCGGCAACCTGTTCCGCCGCTTTCGCTTCGGCATCCGCAAGGATCTGTTCTATAATTCTGTCCAGTCCTGTTGCCATGAATCGATCCTCTTCCTTTCTTTTTTGGATTTTTGGGAGTGGATCATCAGATGGCGATGCCGCCGATGTTTGCAACAGCCAGCAGGGAAACGAGCAGAGCCAGAACCGCGTAAGTCTCAACCATGGCCGGGAAGATCATGGCTTTACCGAACTGATCCGGGCGCTTTGCAACGAGTGCGATGGAAGAAACGGCTGCCTTTGCCTGCTGCTTTGCGGAGATGAGACCGATCACGGCCATCGGCATGCAGGCTGCAAGATAGAGAAGGCCCTTTGCAAAGGAGATGTCTGCACTGCCGCCCAGAACACCGATGTTCGTCAGCGTGAGGAAGGCGATGAGCAGGCCGTAGATGCCCTGCGTACCCGGCAGAAGCTGAAGAATAAGGACTTTACCGAACAGCGGGGGATTTTCGGAAACGACGCCTGCGGCTGCCTGACCGGTCATGCCTACGCCGATGGCGGAACCGATGCCGCCGAGAAGTGCTGCCAGAACTGCGCCGACAAGCGCGAGAACGATGCCGAGAGAGTTGATATCGAACTTATCCATGTTTCTTTTCCTCCGTAATTTTGAAATATTTGGTTTTGGTGGTGAACGGTGCGAATTTGCGTCCGCCGCCCTCAAAGAATTTGCCGAAGAACTCAACAAACTGTAAGCGGTTCGTGTGCACATACGCGCCGAGCACATTGATGCCGATATTCAGCGTGTGTCCCACTACAAAGGCGAAAATAAAGATAATCACGCCGAGCGGGTTGTTGCCGGGCATGGCGCCCATCTGATTGAAGACCGAAGCGATAACGCCGGTTGCAAGGCCGAGAGCCAAAAGTCTCGAGTAAGAGAGAATATCGCTTAAATAGCTCGAAACACCGTACAGCCCGTAAAGACCTTTTAAGAAGCGCTTGCCGATGCTCTTGGAGCTGCGGCCCGAAGTGAGCACAATGCCTACCGCGCCGATGCCTGCCGCAATAATGCCCGCGGTGCCCACCGATGCCGGCAGCGTAAAGGAAAGCGCCACCATGTCGGCGAACATCTGCATGGAAAGCAGATAAATAATCGCGCCGCCGACGAGCAGATACCAGAACACAACGTCATAGATCGCGTCCAGCCACTTGCCCTGTTTTGCAAGCTGGTAGAACTGTGCGCCGAGGCCGGCGAACAGGTGGATGATGCCGACGAGGAACGAGAACAGCAACAGCCGCATCGGTTCATCGACCGGCGTGAACCACAAGGGTGGTATCACGATATCGGTGTTGAAGAATGTCTTTGCGATAACGGTGATCGCGTCACCGAAGAAGCTGCCGAACAAAATGCCCCAGAATATCGTGGAAATACCGCAATAGAGGAACATTGTCAGCGTCTTGCGCAGACCTTCTTCCATGTTTTTGAACTTGTGCAAGATGATGCCGCAGCCAAGGACCATCACAAGTCCGTAGCCCGCATCGGAAAGCATCATGCCGAAGAGAAAGTAATAGAAGACCGCCATGATGCCGCTTGGGTCGATTTCATGCTTGCCCGGCATGCTGTAGCTTTCCAGTACGCCCTCGACCGGGGCAGCAAATTTGTTGTTTTTGAGCTTCACGGGCACATCGTCCGCGTCACTCGGGTCGCACAGCTCCACGTAGGCTTCCTGCGTGGTCGTGAGCTCCGTCTTAAGCGCCTCGGCGTTCTCTGCCGGAATGTATCCCGTAATGAGAAACACGTGCGGGCTCTGCCATAAGCGGCCCAAAACATCGTATTTCTCGGTGCGCATCGTAAAGTAATCGATGGTGTAAAGCAGGTCTTCGCGTCGGTTTTTATGTGTGCGAATTTCCGATTCGTTTTCATCGATCTCTTTTTGCAGCGCCGCAATGCGTCCGTTCAGGATGTCCACGCGCTCTGCGGGCGGCACCTTGCTCGGCTCCGCCGGATACGTAAACCCGATGGAACGCAGGTAGGTTTCAAGCTTTAATCCCTGCGAGATGTGGCACATCAAAAACGCGCATGTCTGCTGCGGGGAAGCGCTCAAAATCTCCACGACCACACCGTCCACGTCCGGCGCGCCTTCGGCGATTTTCGCCCGCAGCGTTTCTTCCGTATATTCTACCGGGAACGACCCCGTGAACACGGAGGTTGTCGGCGTGCTGATGGTGCGCATGGAAATATCCAGCTTCATCCACGGCTCCAGCGCACAGATTTGTGTCTGCAAGCGGAGAATTTCCGCGCGGTTGTCCGCACACTTTTTCCACAGCGTGTTGATGCGCGAGGCAATTTTTAAAAGCTCGCCCGCACCGTCAGCCGTTTCCTGATATTTGGAAAGCGGTATCGCGTCGCGTCCGTTCAGAGACGCGAAGAGGCTTTTTTCGGGCGGCTCCAGTTTATCGAGCGCGTCTAACGCCGATTGCAGCGCGGCTGCATTGTTTTCAAATCTTGATTTTGCCGGGACGGTATCCATCTTGGCAAAAACCGTTTCATCCGCTTTGCGGTCATCGATTTCCACGACGCCGCGCCGCTGGATCAGTTCCAGGATCTGTTTACGACGGTTCTTGAGCGCATAAATGCTGATGCGCTTCATAGGCATTACCGCCATAGGGGGATCCCCTCCTTTCGTGTTGGCGCCGCGTCAGCCGGTGATGGCCTCGCGGATAGCGCGGATTACGTTCGCGCTGTTTTGCTGCGCTTTTTTGCGGATATCCTCCGCCAGTGCGGCAGTTTCCTGCTGCGCTGTGCGTTGTTCGGCCGCAGCGGCCGTCTCTGCGCTTTGTTTTGCGGCTGCAAGGTCCGCTTTTGCTTTCTGCATGCGCTCCGTCTTCAGCTTGTCCGCCTTTTGTGCGGCGTCCTGCCGAATGGCGGCGCAGCGTGCAGCGGCCGTGTCCAGAATGCCGGCGGCCTTCTGCTCCGCATCCTTTACGGCGTCCAGAGCTTCTTTTGCCAAAAAATCACCTCCTGCTTCATTATTTTCAAAGAGCGGCGGCAAAAGGGGTAAAGACCTGCTTTTTGCGCCGTAGGTCATAATATAATACGCTTCCATTATAATATTATTTGCGGAATTTTACAAGGGATTTTGCGGGAATTTTCTCGAAAAAGTGCTTTCATATCGATAATAAAATAGACGTTTTGACGAATTCGTCTGCCTTTTAATATTCCGTCCATAAATGGATCTTTTTCTTTGTGTAACCCACACGTTCTCTTACAAGTTTCTTACAAAAATTCACATTCTGTTTATGATTTTTTTTGAATCCGTGTTATAATAGAAATAATCACTTAATATGGATAACGGGCCGGTGCGGCCCGCGAACTTACAGGAGGCAGTCAAAATGAAAGCAAAGTCCCTTCACTTTTCCAAGAGCGGCAACGTACAGCCGATCGCATCCGAAATCGGCAGAGTTATGCAGTGCGTATGTGACCAGATCCCCCCGGCATACCCGTGCGAGGGCGAGAAGGTCGTTTTTATCGGCGTTGAAATGAACGGCAAGCTCCCGGGCGCAGTCGATCACTTCTGCAAGGATCTTAACCCCACCAGAGCAAAGGGTGTCGCATTCTATGTTCTGAACAGCAACGGTAACACGGACGGTCTTTCTTCCATCATCGATACGATGAAGAAGAACGGCGTCGAGACCTACGGTGAGCCTCTGGGCATCGCTGTCAAGGGCGGCCTCTTCAAGAAGGGCATGCCGACCGACGCAGACACCAAGAAGGTTCTCGAGTGGGCAGACAAGATTGCAAAGATGTAATTTCTTTGATAAAACAGCCTTTATAATTTTTCATAAAAAAGGATGGCGCATGCTGTCCTTTTTTTCTGTTTTTACAGGATATACAAACCCCGCTTGCGGTGGTAAACTGTATGAGAAATCTTTGAATGTTATTTTTCCCGTAAAGGTGTGAAATTTTCAGTATGACAAAAGAAATGACGAGCGGTTCGCCCATGAAGCTTATCCTCGGGTTCTCCATCCCGCTGCTTTTCGGCAATCTGTTCCAGCAGTTCTATTCCATGGTCGATACCATGATCGTCGGGCGCGTGCTTGGCACGGGGCCGCTTGCAGCCGTTGGCTCCACCGGCTCCATCACGTTCCTCATCATCGGCTTCTGCCTTGGTCTTTGCAGCGGCTTTGCCATCCCGGTGGCGCAGCGCTTCGGCAGCAGGGATTATAAAGAGCTTCGCCGCTTCATCGGCAACGCCGTATGGCTGTGCGTCGGCTTCGGCATCGTCTTAACGGTGCTCACGGTCATTTTCTGCCGCAATATCTTAGAGCTCATGGGCACGCCGGCGGATATCATCGACGACGCTTACGCGTACCTTGTTGTCATTTTTGCCGGCATCCCCGCAACGTTCCTCTATAATATGCTTGCCGGCATCCAGCGCGCCATCGGCGACAGCCGCACGCCGGTTGTCATCCTCGTCATCGCGTCCATCATCAATATTGTGCTCGATATCGTCCTCGTTGTTTTCATCCCCATGGGCGTCGCAGGCGCGGCGGTCGCAACGGTCGCTTCACAACTCATCGGCGGCGTTGTATGTCTCCTCTATGTGAGCAAGCATTATGAGGTCCTCAAAATGACCCGCGAGGATTTCAAAATCAACGTGCCGTGCATCAAGCGCCTTTTAAGCATGGGTCTGCCCATGGCATTGCAGACATCCATCACGGCTATTGGCAGCGTTATTTTACAGGCATCCGTTAACTCCCTCGGCTCTACGGTCGTCGCCAGCATCACAGCGGGCAGCAGGCTCTATATGTTCTTCGCCTGCGCTTATGATGCCATGGGCGTCACCATGTCTACATACAGCGGGCAGAACATCGGTGCGCGTAAAATTGACCGTATTGGGCAAGGCGTCAAAGCCTGCAATATCGTCGGCATCATCTATTCCGTTCTGGCACTGCTCATCATCGTGTTCCTCGGCAAATGGATGCTTCTTCTGTTTGTCGATGCCGGTGAGACCGCCATTATCAATTCTGCCTATTGGTACCTTGTGTGCAGTGGCCTTTTTATGATCCCGCTGACATTCGTCAATGTGCTGCGCCTTACCATTCAGGGCATGGGGTACAGCCGCCTCGCGCTCTTTGCCGGTGTGTTTGAGATGATCGCCCGCGGCGGCGTGGGTCTGTTCCTCGTGCCGCTGTTCGGCTTCAACGCCGCCTGCTTCTCCGGCCCGATCGCATGGATCTTAGCCGATAGCTTCCTCATTCCCATGTATTACCACGTCATCCACCGTGCAAAACGCGGCGAGGGTATTTACTAAACAGAACCAAAACCGTCCTGCACGAACAAAATATGCAGCACGAAGAGCTTTTAGTCTGCTACCCGGAGCATTGGTCCCGGCTCGTCAAAGCCATTATCGATTGAATTCCAAAGCAGCTGTTTTCGACAAGCTTAAAATCCCGTTCACCGAAAGTGAACGAGATTTTAAGCTTTCTGTTATTACGCGTTCTCTTTAAGCCACTCCACCGCACAATGCGCCATGCACGCCGCGCCGATGGGGAGGACGCCCTCGTTGAAGACGACCTTCGGGTTGTGCGCAGTGTACTGTCCGCGCTCGTCCATGTAGCCCGCGCCAAGGTACATCATTGCGCTCGGCACACGTTCGGCCACAAGGGCAAAGTCTTCGGAGCCTGTCGCCGAAATGCCGCCGTACGGCGTAAAGTTCGGAATGTTCAGCGCGCCCATGTAGCGCAGCATGTCGTCCGTCACCGATTTGTCGCACACGAGCGGGCACACTTCGGAAAGCGTCCGGATCTCCACTGTCGCGTTATACACGGCAGCCGTGCGCTCCGCCGTCTCGCGCATGCGGCGTACAAGCAGTGCGCGGGCTTTTTTGTCGTTCGTGCGGATGGTGCCGCGCAGCACGGCCGTGTTCGGGATGATGTTCGCGGCGGTTCCGGCCATAAACTGTCCGATTGTCAAAACGCACGTCTTTGTCGGGTCGCTTTCGCGCGCGATGAGCTCCTGCAAGGCGAGATGAATGTGCACGCCTACGTTGATGGGGTCAATGGCAAGGTTCGGGTTCGCACCGTGCGAGCCGCGCCCGTGAATCGTAATCTCAAATCCGTCTACGGAAGCCATCATCACGCCCGAGTCGTTATACATCACAAAGCCCACGGGCGATTTACCTGCCGCCACGTGGTACGCGAGCGCCGTATCGACCGGCGGATTTTCAAGCAATCCGTTTTCCAGCATATCGCGCGCGCCTTCGAATGTCTCCTCCGCGGGCTGGAACATCAATTTCACCGTGCCGCAAAGCGCGTCTTCGTTTTCTTTCAGCATTTTCGCCGCCGTCAGCAGCATCGCCGTGTGCATATCGTGTCCGCAGGCATGAGCCGTTTCGCCGGTGGGGCAGGCAAACGGCTCGCCGCTCTCCTCCGGCATCGGCAGCGCGTCCATGTCGGCGCGCAGCAAAAGCGTTTTGCCGGGCTTGCCGAGTGTCGCTGTCACGCCATGTCCGCATTCTGTCGGCTTTAGGCCGTATTCGCGCAGCTTTTCCGTCACAAACGCCTTTGTGTTCGGTAGGTTCAACCCCACCTCGGCATTCTGATGAATACGCCTGCGGTTTTGGATGATCTCGTCTTTCAATTCCTGCGCCCGTTTCCAAAAGTCCATAGTCTCGTCCCCTTTTAAAAAATTTTGTAAGCAAAAAGGCAGCATGAAGCAATACCCATGCTGCCTTTATTTTATGATTTACTCAGCGGAAGATTCAGAAGAAGTCTCACTCGTCTCGGAAGAAGTTTCGGAAGATTCCGCACTGCTCTCCTCGGAAGAAGCGCTTTCGTCGCTGCTTTCGGAAGCGACGGAAGATGTGCCGTTCTTCTTGGTATCCGCAAACATGGAGGGCTTGTAGCGGTTCAGTACCTTCTGGTTCCATTCCACGCCCTCAAAGCTCTGTGCAGCCGCGCTGACAGCATCGGCGTATTCGGTGTTCTTCAGCTCAAGCAAAAGCTGCGAGCGGTTGTCACTGCTCTCCAGCAGCGTATCTTCGTCGTCCTTGATCGGCAGACGGTGCAGAACGATCATGTACTTTGTCGATTCCACGACCTCCACGTCGCCTTCGTTCATCTCCTTAATCGCAGAGATGAACGCGTCCGGCATGTAGCTTGACTGCATACCGTTTTCGTCCTTGATGCCGGTCTGGTAGGTGGAGTCCTGCTGTACTTTGAGCGCATAGTCCGTTGCGGCGTCGTTTACGGTCATTGCACCGGATTCGATCTTCGTCTTGTATTTTTCCAGCGTCTCCTTGAGGTCAGCCTTTTCCTCGTCGGTCAGGTCAACAGATTTATTGTCATCGTCCGTCTTCGTCAGCGGCGCAGAGAAATACTCGTAGTCGTAGTAATCGTCCTCAATGTGCTGGCGCAGCTCGCTTTCCGGCACTTCGTTTTCGCCGCCTTCGCCGTACAGCGCGTTGAAGACCTTAAGGTACATTCTGTTATACTGGGAATACGCAATGTCAAAGGAGGTTTTTGCGATGCCGAACTTTTCAAAGCTCGTGCCGAAGTAGTTCCAGTAGCTCTCGGTGGTCTGGAGGCATGTGCTGTAATCCTCGTCGGTCATTTCAAGGCCCAGACGCTTCATTTCGTTCTGAATATAGAAATACTGGTTCACATACTCGTCCGCGCGGTTTTTGATCCACGTCTCGGCCGGCGTGCCGTCGATTTCGGACTTCAAGACCTCGTCTTCGGTAGAGACCTTGGAAGCCGCTTCATTGTACGCAATGGAGAGGTAGTAAATGTATGCGCCGGCAGGCAGCTCGGTGTCGTCGTACTTTGCGGACCAGTTCAGATCCTCATCGTAGCAGCCCGCAAGGCTGAAGCACATGGCAACGGCCAAAAGCAGCGCCACGGTAATCTTTGCGATTCTTTTCATGGTGTTTGTTCCGTACCTTTCTTAAATATTGCGGACAAAATGCCCACAAAGGTTTGCTGTTGTTCATTATACCGCCGATACGGCAAAATGTCCAGTTATTTTGTAGCGGGTTTCGGCGGTTTCGCGTCCTCATCGCCGCAGAGAACTTTCAAAACGTCCTCCAAAACGGTGAGCGGTGCCTTGCCGCCCAGCGCCACGCTGATGTACGGGCGGCTGCCGGCGGAGAGCATCACCTTGTTCGGCATGCCCTGAATGAGGCGCTTCACGCGCTCCATGTCAAACTTATCTTTGTAGAGCAGAAGCGCGTTTGCCTGCTGCTTGACTTCCGTGATGCCAAGCTGTGTCGCGCGGTTGCGCAGCAAAGCAATATCAATAAGCCCATAAACGCTTTCGGGCGGCTCGCCGAAGCGGTCGATGAGCTCATCCACAACGTCGCTCGAATCCTCATACGTTTTAATGTCTGCGATGCGGCGGTAAACGTCCAAACGCAGCGCGGTGGAATCGATGTAGCTTTCCGGGATATGCGCCTGCACCTGCATGTCCACGGTGCATTCCTCCACGGGATTCTCGGGCGCTTCGCCTTTCATCATGGCTACGGCTTCGTTTAAGAGCTTCAAGTACATGTCATAGCCCACGCTTTCCATGTGCCCGTGCTGCTCGCCACCGAGGATATTGCCTGCGCCGCGAATCTCGAGGTCGCGCATCGCAATCTTAAAGCCGGAGCCGAACTCCGTAAATTCGCGTATCGCCGCCAAACGCTTCTGCGAAATCTCACTCAAAACCTTGCCGCGTGTAAACGTAAAGTACGCGTAAGCGCGGCGGGTGCTGCGGCCCACGCGTCCGCGCAGCTGGTGCAGCTGCGAAAGTCCCATGCGGTCGGCGTTGTCGATGATCAGGGTGTTCGCGTTTGGCACGTCCACGCCCGTCTCAATGATCGTCGTGCAGACGAGCACGTCAATTTCATGCTCCATCAAACGCCGCCAGACTTCGGAGAGCTCCTGCTCGCTCATTTTGCCGTGGCCGATGCCGATCCTCGCCTCCGGCACGCGCTCTCGAATACCCGCCGCCACGCGCTCAATCGATGCTACGTCGTTGTGCAGGTAATACACCTGCCCGCCGCGGCGCAGTTCTTTTTTGATGGCGTCGGAGATGACGCCCGGGTCATATTCCATCACGTATGTCTGCACCGGGTGACGGTCGTGCGGCGCTTCTTCAATGACGGACATATCGCGTATACCGGAAAGCGCCATGTTCAAGGTGCGCGGGATCGGCGTTGCGGAAAGCGTCAGAATATCGGCAGATTTACACACGTCTTTCAGCCGTTCTTTCTGCTGCACGCCGAAGCGCTGCTCCTCGTCGATGATGACAAGGCCGAGGTCTTTAAACTGCACGTCTTTCGAGACCAGCCGGTGTGTGCCGACGATGAGGTCAATGCTGCCGCGTCTCAGTTTTCTCAGAATTTCGTCCTGCTGACGCGGCGTGCGGAAGCGGGAGAGCAGCTCCACATCCACGGGGAAGCCCTCCATACGCTTTAAAACGGTCTGGTAGTGCTGCCACGCCAAAATCGTCGTCGGCACCAAGATGGCGCACTGCTTGCCGGCGGTGATGCACTTAAACGCCGCGCGCAAGGCGACCTCCGTCTTGCCGAAGCCCACATCGCCGCACAGCAGTCTGTCCATCGGCGCTTCACGCTCCATGTCGTTTTTAATCTCGTTGATGCAGCGCAGCTGGTCGTCCGTTTCGTTGTATTCAAAGTGCGCCTCAAAATCGTGCTGCCATTCGTTGTCTTCGGGGAACGCAAAGCCCTTCTGCTTCATGCGTTGGGCGTATAAAACAATAAGCTCCTTTGCGATGTCCTTTACGGCGGCGCGTACGCGCGCTTTCGATTTCTGCCATTCCGTGCCGCCAAGGCGGTGCAGCTTTACGCCGGAGTCCTCACGCGGACCGATGTATTTCGCAACTAAATCGAGCTGTGTCACCGGCACATATAAGGTGTCGTTTTTCGCGTACCGCAGCTTGATGTAGTCCTTCGTGATGCCCTGCATGTCGATTTTGTGGATGCCCTCAAAAATGCCGATGCCGTGCGTTGCGTGCACTACATAATCGCCGGGGGTCAGCTCGGCAAGGCTGTAAACGGCCTTGCTGTTTTTGTCCTTTTTTTTCGCTTTCGGCTGGCTGCCCGCGCTCATGCGTCCGTGCGTGATGAGCGTAAATTTCGCGTTCGGGTATTCAAAGCCTGCGGAAAGCGTACCCGCCACAACGGCCACCGTGCCCGGCGTGATGGCGGAAAGGCTCTCGAAATAGCCCGCAGGCAGTCCGGCGGCCTTTAAATCTGCCGCCACGTTCATCGCGGCGCGCTCCGTGCCGGCTAAAACAGCACAGGCATGCCGGTTGTGCAGCGCAGCCGTCAGGTCTTCGGCCAAAAGCTGCGTGCTGCCGCCCCAAACGGAAAGCTGCCGCACCGTCATGTTCACAAGCGCCTTTGTCGGCGTGTCGTAAGAGCCGCGTGCAAACGCGTCCATATAAACGCTCGCCGTGTCCTCCGCGCGCTTTAAGGCGTATTCATACGTCTCGGTGTACATGTCAAGCCCGCGGCACAGCACGCCCTCCGCGAGCAGTCCGCGTACGTCCTCGCCCCATTGCCACAGCGTCGTGCGCATGCGTTCCTTTAGTTTCGAGCCTTCGGAGAACACCAGCAGCGCATCCGTGTCAAAATAATCGAACAGCGTTGCGACTGTCTCGTAAACGAACATGTAATATTTGTCCATGCACCCAATGTGCAGGTCGTTTTTCAGTTTATCCGCCTCGCGCAGCAGCACTTCCTTTGCGGCAGGCGCCGCCTTGCCGCGCAGCGTTTTTGCGTGTGCCTCGAGTTTCTTTGCAAGGATACTCATGCTGTCCGGCACGACCTCCACGGCAGGGGAGATGGTCACCTCCGTGATCTGGTCGGTGCGGCGCTGCGTCTCCGCGTCAAAATACGAGATGGTGTCGATCTCGTCGCCCCAGAATTCCACACGCACCGGTGCTTTTCCGCCGGGGGAGTAGAAGTCCACAATGCCGCCGCGGCGCGCAAACTGACCCGTGCCGTCAATCTGATCGGCGCGCACATAGCCACAGCGCACCAGCGCCCGCACAATCTCATCCACCGAAATTTCCTGTCCGGCAGAGAGTTTCACCGTGCGCTCTTTCAGCTTTTTTGGCGGCAGAACATACTGCAATGCCGCGTCGATCGTCGTCACAATGCAGGTGCACTGCCCGGTTTGCAGCAGCGTCAGTGCTTCGATGCGCTGGCGCTCATATTCATGCGAGCTGCCCTCCGTGTCGCGCAGGCTGAAATCGCGCAGGGGGTAAAACGCAGAAGTCACGCCCATCGCGTTCAGGTCTTCCAGCATACGCGTCGCTTCCGCTTCGTCGCCCGCAATAAACAGCGCTTTTTTCGACATGGCAGAAAGCAGTGTGTGCAGAATATTTGCTTTGTGAATGGAAGCCAAACCCGTCACGGCCACCGGCGTCTTGCGCTGCCGCACAGCGTTTTCGATCGCGCGGTATTCCGGCACGCGCCCAAGCGCGTCATTCAAAAAATTCATACGCATAGTAGTGTTCCTTTCGGGGAGCCGCTCAGGAATTATAGCGGTTCATCGCCTTGCCCGGCGCGCCGGAGAGGAGCAGCTCCACGGCGTCCGTTACGTTTTCGGAAACGGTTTTTAGCGTTTTCATCTCGTCATTTGTAAAGCGGGAGAGTACCCAGTCCGCAAGGTCCCAACCTTCGGGCTTACTGCCTACACCGATCTTCATGCGCGGGAACAGGTCGCTGCCGCTCAGATAAATGATGTTCTTCATGCCGTTGTGCCCGCCTGCACTGCCCTTTAAGCGGATGCGCGTGCGCCCAACGTCAAGCGAAATGTCGTCGAATACAATCAGCGTGCGCTCCGGCGGAATATGAAAGAAGTTCATCGCTTCCGTTACGGACTGTCCGCTCAAATTCATAAAGGTGGAGGGCTTTAAAAGCACGGCGCTCTGTCCCGCAATGGTGCCCTTGCCGTAAAGGCCCTTGAATTTCACGCGGCGCACCTCAATGTTAAAGTGCTCCGCGATGGCGTCCAGCATTAAAAAACCGGCGTTGTGGCGTGTCATCTCATATTTCGGGCCCGGGTTGCCGAGTCCCACGATCAGCCAGTCCGCGCCGCCCGAAGTTTGATCGTTTTTAGAAAAAAGCTTCATGGAATGTTCCTTTTTACATCAATGTTTTTGTCTTCTTTTTCGCACCGCCCGTTTTCGGGGATGCCGAAAGGCACGCAGAAGCCGCACAGCCGCCGAAAGGGGGAGACCCTTCGCCGCTGCGCGTTTCTCTGCGTGTGTGTGTTTGCGGGCATGCCCGCTTTTCAAATATATTATATTATGCCACCCGCAAAAGGGTTTTGCAAGCCTATTTTGTCCGAAAACGCGGGAAAACCCGCCTTAAAAAATCGTTTTGCGGCGCAAAAATCTGTCTAAAAGAAAAATTCTGCGAAAAATTTCCGAAAACAGACGATTTCTCGAAAAAAGGTATGGAAATTCGCAAATATATTTGGTATAATAGAGTGCGGCGAAACAGTGAATAAGTTTTTTACGCTTTTTTCGCCGGGAAAATCAGTTAATACTCGGTTTAACCGTGTAAATTTTCAAGGAGGTAGTTTCCAATGAGCAAAAAGTATGTCTATTTGTTCACAGAAGGCAACGCGAGCATGCGCGAGCTTCTCGGCGGTAAGGGCGCAAACCTTGCTGAGATGACGAACCTCGGCCTGCCCGTTCCGCAGGGCTTCACCATTTCCACCGAAGCCTGCACCCAGTATTACGAAGACGGCCGCCGCATCAACGATGAGATCCAGGCTGAAATTATGGAGTACATTGAAAAGATGGAGCAGATCACCGGCAAGAAGTTCGGCGATCAGGAGAACCCGCTTCTCGTTTCCGTCCGTTCCGGTGCACGCGCATCCATGCCTGGCATGATGGATACCATCCTCAACCTCGGCCTCAACGAGGACGTTGTTGAAGTTATGGCTAAGAAGTCCGGCAACCCGCGTTGGGCTTATGACTGCTACAGAAGATTTATCCAGATGTATTCCGACGTCGTTATGGAAGTCGGCAAGAAGTACTTCGAGCAGCTCATCGACGCGATGAAGGCTAAGAAGGGCGTAACGCAGGACGTTGAGCTGACCGCTGACGACCTGAAGGAGCTCGCAAATCAGTTTAAGGCTGAGTATAAGGAAAAGATCGGCGAGGACTTCCCGTACGATCCGAAGGAACAGCTCATGGGCGCTATCAAGGCTGTTTTCCGTTCCTGGGACAACCCGCGTGCAAACGTCTACCGCCGCGACAACGATATCCCGTATTCCTGGGGTACCGCTGTTAACGTACAGATGATGGCATTCGGCAACATGGGCGAGACCTCCGGCACCGGCGTTGCGTTTACCCGTAACCCGTCCACCGGCGAAAAGGTTCTCACCGGTGAGTTCCTCATGAACGCACAGGGCGAAGACGTTGTTGCAGGTGTCCGCACCCCGCAGCACATCGACCAGCTCAAGGAAGTCATGCCGGAAGTTTACGAGCAGTTCGTAGGCATCTGCAACACCCTTGAAAATCATTACAGAGACATGCAGGACATGGAGTTCACCATCGAGGACAAGCACCTCTACATGCTCCAGACCCGTAACGGCAAGAGAACGCCGGCTGCTGCTCTGAAGATCGCTTGCGACCTCATCGACGAAGGCATGATCGACGAGAAGCAGGCTGTTCTCATGATCGAGCCGAGAAACCTCGACGCTCTGCTGCACCCGCAGTTCGACGTTAAGGCTCTTAAGGCTGCTACCCCGGTCGCTAAGGCTCTGGCTGCATCTCCCGGTGCTGCTTGCGGCAAGATTGTCTTCACCGCTGAAGATGCAAAGGTTTGGAACGAGAAGGGCGAAAAGGTCGTCCTCGTTCGCCTTGAGACCTCCCCGGAGGACATCGAAGGCATGAAGGCTGCACAGGGCATCCTCACCGTTCGCGGCGGCATGACCTCCCACGCAGCTGTTGTTGCGCGTGGCATGGGCACCTGCTGTGTTTCCGGTTGCTCCGCTATCACCATGGATGAAGAGAACAAGAAGTTCGAGCTCGCCGGTAAGACCTACCACGAGGGCGACTGCATCTCCATCGATGGTTCCACCGGCAACATCTACGACGGCCTCATCCCGACCGTTCCGGCTTCCGTCAATTCCGGCGACTTCGGCCGCATTATGGGTCTTGCGGACAAGTTCCGTCAGATGAAGGTTCGTACGAATGCCGATACCCCGCAGAACGCTATCGATGCAAAGCGCCTCGGCGCAGAAGGCATCGGCCTCTGCCGTACCGAGCACATGTTCTTCGATCCGGACAGAATCGCAGCTATCCGCGAGATGATCTGCGCTGACACCGTCGAAGGCAGAAAAGCTGCCCTTGCTAAGCTCGAGCCGATGCAGCAGGGCGACTTTGAGAAGCTCTACGAGACCATGGAAGGCGAGCCGGTTAACATCCGTTTCCTCGATCCGCCGCTGCATGAGTTCGTTCCGACCGAAGAAGCTGACATCGAGCTGCTGGCTAAGTCCACCGGCAAGACTGTCGAGCAGGTTAAGGCAATCATCTCCGGCCTCCACGAGTTCAACCCGATGATGGGTCACCGTGGCTGCCGTCTGGCTGTCACCTATCCGGAAATCGCAGAGATGCAGACCTCCGCAGTTATCAAGGCTGCGCTGAATGTCTCCGCTAAGCACCCGGATTGGAACATCGTTCCGGAAATCATGATCCCGCTCGTTGGCGAAGTCAAGGAGCTGGCATACGTTAAGGGCGTTGTCACTGCAACGGCTGATAAGCTCATCGCAGAGGCAGGCTCTTCCATGACCTACAAGGTCGGCACCATGATCGAGATCCCGAGAGCTGCTCTGACGGCTGACGAGATCGCGAAGGAAGCAGAGTACTTCTCCTTCGGTACGAACGACCTTACTCAGATGACCTTCGGCTTCAGCCGTGACGACGCAGGCAAGTTCCTCGGCGCTTACTATGATAAGAAGATCTACGAGAACGATCCGTTCGCAAAGCTCGACCAGGTTGGCGTAGGCAAGCTCATTAAGATGGCTTGCGAGCTCGGTAAGTCCACCCGCCCGGACATCAAGCTTGGTATCTGCGGCGAGCACGGCGGCGACCCGACTTCCGTCGAGTTCTGCCACAACGTTGGCCTCACCTACGTTTCCTGCTCTCCGTTCCGTGTACCGATCGCTCGTCTTGCTGCGGCGCAGGCTGCCATCCGCAATCCGCGCCAGTAAAAAGTTGACGCAGTAGCGTAGGCAAAACAACCGATATAAATACGGTCACACAGTCCATTTGGATTGTGTGACCGTTATTTTTTGCCCATTTCAGCTGAATACACCGTAAATCAAGCCGCTGGTTTCACTATGCATCAGCGGCTTTTTTCGTTTCCAAAAAATTTTTTGAAATTTTTTCACTCATTCGCTCAGGGGGTTAAAAATGAGCCTTCTCGCTGCCTACCTATTGAGGGACAAAACGAATTCCCTCGTGAACCTTGAAAACTGAATACACATTCAATAGGCACATTCCTGATCGGGGGCGAAAGCCCCAGCCGGATGAAGGTGCTCCACGAACTTCCTGCCCATAAGGGTTATCACGGAAGGCGTGGATAAGCGTGAAAACGAAATCGTCGGCGGTGAACCCGATGAGGGCGATGAACCGCCTGAAAAGAAGCCGAGGGACTTGGAAAGATAGCCGAACCTCTTGACGATATTATCCTATATGATAACATTGTCATGGACCGGAAGGGAGGGTTTTGTATGACCGAAAAGGAACTGTGGTCCTATGTCAAGATTTATTACAGTTGGCATTCATATACTTTTCAGCATAGCGTTCTACAACTTTAACTGTGGTCTTGTAATTTGCCCTGAGCGAGTATACACAATCAATGATACAAACCGAAAGAGATTTGTAATTGTATGCAAATTGAGAGTTTAAATCATAGTATGGCGGAATATTTAGATATTGTAGATGAGAACGGGATCCCCACAGGCGAAACGGTAGAGCGCGAAACGGCGCATGCAAAGGGCATTCGGCACCGCACGGTACATTTGTGGCTCGTGCGTAAGAAAGACGGCAAATTGCAGGTTTTGCTGCAAAGACGCGCCAAGCACAAGGAGTCTTTTCCCGATCGGTACGATACGTCAAGCGCGGGTCATATTCCGGCAGGCAGTGATTACAGAGAGTCGGCAATTCGCGAGCTTTTCGAGGAGCTTGGCGTGCACGCGAAAGCGGAAGACCTTGTGTACTGCGGCACGCGCCGCGTGGTGTATGACGGCGAGTTTTGCGGCAAGCCGTTTCACGACCGTCAGGTCTCGAAGGTGTTTTACCTTTGGTTCGACGCAGATGAAAGCGCTTTTAACATCGACCCCGCCGAGGCAGACCGTGTTTTATGGATGAATTTAGATGCGTGCATCGACGGTGTGCGGCATAACACGTTTCCGCACTGCATCGAAATGGACGAGCTCGAAATTTTATGCAGCGGTTTAAAGGTCGATTTTGCATAAGTTTTTTACCGCGTAATGACCTGCACCGTGGTATCGGCATAGTCGGAAAGCAGGGAAAAATCCTCTTTCAGTCCGTCCGTAATGTAGACCGTGCCGTCCGCTGCAATGAAAATCGCTTCAAAGTCGCTGCTTTCTGCCCAGAGAGCAGCGGCTTTTTCTAAGCCCATCACAAAAAGCGAGGTGGAAAGCCCGTCGCACACCGCGCCGTCCTCGCCGATGACCGTCACGGCAAGCAGGCCGCTGTCTGCCGGACGTCCGGTCTTCGGATCCATAATGTGCCAATAGGTCTTGCCGTCCTGTTCAAAATAACGTTCGTATCCGCCGGATGTGACAACGGCTTTGTCGCGCACGGAGACCACCATCATGGGCTCTTTGCTGTGAGGATTTTTCACGGCGATTTGCCATGCGCCGCCGTCCGGCTTGCTGCCGATGGTCTGCACGTTGCCGCCGAGATTCAAAAGTGCGGAGGTGACGCCCTTTTCGCGCAGAAGTTCCGCTGCCTGTTGACCGGCATAGCCCTTTGCAATGCTGCCGAGGTCGATTTCCATGCCTGCAGGCAAGATCACTTCTCCGGTGACTTCATCGTACTGCACATTCGTGTAATCGACCAGCGGCAAAAGGGAGGTGAGCTCCTCCTCGCTCGGCACCTTGTAGCTGCCGGTCGTAAAGCCCCATGCGCGCACAATGGGGCAAACAGAAATATCCAGTGTGCCGTTTGTGCGGCTGCACATCGCAAGTGCCTTTCCCATCAGGTCGGCGGTGCTGCCCGTAACGGTACCAGAGCCGTTTTGGTTGATCTGCGCGATCTCGCTTGTGTCTTTCGTCACAGAAAGCTCGTCTTCAAGACTGTTTATCAGCGCCTCCGCGTCGTCAACGAGCGAAGCGCTGCCGTATACGGTAAATTCCATGGTGGTGTTCATGGCGTAGAATGTCTTTTTTTCGGCTTGTGGCATGCGGGAACACCCCGTGCACAGTGCAAAAATCAGCACAAAACAGCCAAAAACGGATAAAACTTTCTGCATAGTGGTCTCCTTTTGAGAAAAAATCATAGAATATTAAAAATAGATGACAGATATTTAAAAAATGAATACCGTTTCCGGTTGACAACAAAGGAAATTTTTGGTAGCATACTGTGTGGAGGTTAGTGCTATCTAACTTTATATACACCGTAAGAGCAGAGAACGTAATCCTTCGCGTGAGGGATTAAAAGCCTTTTGCGGCGCATAAAGCTTGGGGTGCTTACACTGTTTTTTTTCAGTGTAAGTTAGACGTATCTAACCCACGCGCAGCATTATACCACGGAAAAGCGCGCCTTTCAACCATTTTAAGAGATTTTGTTGAAAGCTGTCCGTGGAAATATCCGAAGCGGCGGAGAAACCGCAAAAAATGAAGGAGGCAGCATGAGAAACATTTACAAAAAAGCAGCGTCTTTGCTTTTGGTGACAATGATCCTCTTATCCATGGTCGTGACCGGCGCAGTGGCAGAGGCAGCAGCACCGACAGAAGTGAAAAGCTGCGAAAAAAGCGGGTTTTATACAACCGTTTTGAATTTTGAATTCAGCGATACCACATGGCTGGATGCAGTGAACGGCGTTACCGTAAACGGTACAGCGTTCACAGGCCAGACGATCAGCAGCTTTTCATACGATACCGGCATTTGGTGTGTCGGTAATGCAACGGGTGCATACGGCAGCTATAAAGCCTTACAACTTGCCATTGAGAACGACGCTTCGTTCCCGCTGACCGTTGAAGTTACGGCTGCAGGCTACAACAAGCTGACGATGGAAGTCGCAAAGGCAACGGTCAGCTATAACGATGTCTACACCGCGACCGTAAAGATCTCGGAGACCGAGCCGACCACTCCCCCAACGGAGCCGACCAAGGAGCCGACGCCGGTAGAGGATACGGATCCGCCGACGAGCTTTACGGCAAGTTCTAATTTTGGAAGCGACTTCAATTTAACATTCAGCGGTGCGTATGATTGGTTGAATTCGATCACCGCCGTTCAAGTAAACGGCACTGCATGGGAAAAGGCATCGTCTTCCTTTGGTGTGAGCAGAAATAGCAATTATTATGTCAGACCCGGTAACGAATACGAAGACGGCTATCTTTACATCGGTGAAGGCTTTGATACAAATCCCGCGACCTGCATTATCACCGCAAAGGGATATAAGCCGTTAACGCTTACGTTGGATAAGTCAAACCACAAGGTCACCATCGGTGCAGTGGAAGAAACCACCTACAAGGCTTACGTAGCGAAGGCCGAAAACGGAAGCATCTCTTTGAGCGCTTCCGAGGGCATCAAAAAGGGCGAGATAGTTACAGTTACCGTCACCCCGGATGTGGACTATGAGCTTGATACACTAACCGTAAAGACGGAAAGCAAAGAAGTGGAGACCAAAAAAGTTTCCGAAACTTCCTACACCTTCGCGATGCCGGCTGCAAACGTAACCGTTACGGCAAAGTTCAAGGCATCCGCACTGAAAGTTGTAGATATCGACAAGGTCACGCTTACGGAAGATACGTTCGGAAACGATTGGCATATCAACTTCTCCGAGCCGAGCGACTATGTGGAAAACGTTACCGGCTTTAAGGTGAATGGCATTTCTTGGGAAGAAAAGTCGTATAACATTTCCTCCGGCGGCGCATACAGAAAGTATGCGGATGATAACTACATCCAGATTGCGCAAAAGAGCTACTCGGCTTCCGAAAATGAAGTACCTGTCAGAAGCGGCGATGTCATCACCATTTCCGCAAAAGGCTATGAAGACCTGAACCTCAAATTCGTTGTAGATACAAGCGGTAAGGCTTCTCTCGTTGCAGACGACGGCGAGGGCGATCCATATGAATTGCATGTAAAGATTGAGGGCTCGTTTGAAGCCGCTATCGTCGGCCAGAAAGATTATGACGGCGTTTCCGGCGCAAGCACGGGCGGTTCCACATCGAATAACAACAGCAACGTTACCGTTTACGGTGCACTGGTTGAAAAAGACAAAGAGCCGACCGACGACGATTGGCAAAAGCTCGATAATAACTCCGAAATCGATCTCAACGGCAGCAAGTGCAAGGTCAGCATCGTGCCGGATGTCGAAAGCGGTACCCCGGAAGACGCAGACAGTGGTATGAGCGGCGTTTATATGCCCATCAGCAGTGAACTTACGCTAAGCGGCACACCGAAGGACGCAGGTAAATACCTCGTCTCGGTTTCCATCGAAGACAATCAGGGTAGAAAAGCGACCAGCAACACGCTGCCCTTTATGATCTACACCGGCGAAGAAACGCTCGCCGAGCAGATCAAGATCGAAAACCTCAAGCAGTATGCAAACGGCCTGTATGCTTGGGATATCATGGAGCCGTGGGCCATCAAGAACTTCGGCAGCAATGTGGACGGTGAAGAAGAAAGCGTCCGTGTACCGGCTGACCTCGAAGTCTGGTTCGGCTCGCATGAGAGCGGCACATACGGCTACCTCGGCTATGACCTTGCTTGGGACGAGGTAGAAGCGGGCAACATTCCGCAGACACTGTACATCCCGGCCGGCTGCAACTTGACGCTCACCAACATGGAAATTCTCAGCAGCGTGCGCATCGTCGTCGAAGACGGCGGCAAACTAACACTGGACGATTCCGTTGTGCAGGGCATCATCGACGTTCAGGGCGGCGGTACGTTCTCCATGAATTACAGTGCTTACAGCGGCGAATTCAAGACGGGCGCTTCCGTTTGCGGCCAGATCCGCCTTGTAGACGGCGCAATTTTGGAAAACGCAGCGATCTATTCCCATGCTAACTACCTTGCAAACGGCGATTTAACAGACCGCACCACGTCCGAGCCGGTCGTTGTCACAAACGGCAATGTGGCCGTCAAGGGGCAGGTCTTCATTGAAGGCGATGATGCCGGCAATGAGATTGGCCAGACCGCTCTGCAGGTCAACGGCACCCTGACGCTTGCAGACGGCGCAACACTCGTTGCATACGGCGGCGGTGGTATGACCTATTTTGCAGGCGGCACTGCAATCGATTTGAACGGTACTATCACCGGCAATGGTAAGCTTGTTGCCATCGGCGGTGCACCGCTCTTCGGTGACGGTGGCACGGCAATTTCCGGCAGCGGCACCATCTCCACAAGCGAAACCTTCCTCCAGGGCGGCACGGCATTTACAAGCCGGGATGCAAAGCCCGGCAAGGCGCTGAACGGCGACATTACGCTCACAAGCCAGAGTCGCCATGTAAAAGACGGCACACTGGAAGAAACCGGTACGGACGATCCGCTCAAGGCGCTCTACTGGAATACCGGCATTGAGCTTATCCCGCCGCTCGATATGTTTACCACCGAGCAGCATACGGATGCCGTAACGGATACAACTGTGTGGAAGTTCGACGAGAACACCCACTGGAACCCGTGCGACGACGTGACCTGCAGCGTACATGTAAACGAAGCGGCACACACCTTCGTTTGGGTCAATGACGAAGCGGAAAGCGACATCAGCACTCGGAGCATAGAAGCCAGAACAAAGCACGAGGAGTGCACCGTTTGCGGCTATACGCGCAATGAAAACACACCCATCACGCCCGATCCGGTCGTGACTCCGGAGCCGTCTGCCAAACCTACGGCGGAACCGACCACGGCACCTACGACAGAGCCATCGGTTACCCCGGCACCCACAACGGAACCCACAGCAACACCGGCACCAACCACAGAGCCGACCACAGAGCCGACCACAACGCCTGCGCCTACGGCAGCGCCGAGCGCAGCGGCTACCGTTACCCCGGTTCCAAACAATAACAACGAATCAAATCCCCCGAAAACCGGCAGCGATTACATTGCCGTCATCTTCAGTGTTTCCCTCCTCACCGTTTCCGGCGCAGCCATTGCCGCACTTGTGCTTTTGAGTAAAAAGCGCGGTAAGCACGTCGAAAAGTAAACCCGTTTTCTACTAAACAGAAAATATTTTCTCCCTGATAAACACGCCCCGGTGGACAATTTCCAGTCCGCATGGGCGTGTTGCTCATTCTTTTACAAAAGCAAGACCGAAGAAGCACCTGACGCTGCTGCGCCTGTACTTGATGCGGAAGCACTTGCGAGCCTGCTTGCCGGCAAACCGTCAACCACAGCAAAAAAGCCGAAAACCCTTCGGTTTTCGTTGATAAGGCAGTAAGTCAAATTATCATTGCAGCTGAATCGGCAATGGGCGAATAACCGAGTTGCAAAGCCACGGGTTGACAACGAAAAGTTAAAAGAACTTAGCTGTCAGGCGTAGCAATGGCAAGGGAAATCACCGAGATCAGTCCACTACGGACTTTTTTCGGTGATTTCCTTATATCCGCACATTCCCTGTCGAATGTGCGGAATATAAAGACAGCCCCGATGCGTTCTGAAATGACCCCAAAAAGTCTGGAAAGGGAGACACCGGAGAAATTCGGTGTTTTTCGCATTTTTCGGGAAATTTGTGTAAAGTTTTCTTTACTTCTCTGAGTTAAAGTAGTATACTAATACGTATATATTCGAAAAGTGCGGCAGTTTGGCTTTTGGGGTATAGCAGGTATTTTACGGAGGAGTGTATAGGACTATGGAGAAAAAAACAAGCAATTTTTCCGGACAGCTCGGCTTTGTGCTGGCGGCGGCCGGCAGCGCGGTGGGCGTGGGCAATTTGTGGCGCTTTCCGTACCTTGCGGCAAAGGACGGCGGCGGACTGTTCCTCATCATTTATCTGGTGTTGGTGCTGACGTTCGGCTTTACGCTGCTGACTTCCGACATTGCGATTGGCAGAAAGACGCAGAAAAGTGCCATCGGTGCATATGAGGAGATGCACCCGAAGTGGAAGTTCCTTGGTGTGCTGACGTTTTTGGTTCCGGTGCTCATCATGACGTATTACGCGGTCATCGGCGGCTGGATCACGAAGTACGCGTGCGTGTATCTGACGGGGCAGGCTTCGAGCGCGGCGCAGGACGACTACTTTACGTCGTTTATCACGTCGCCGGTGTCGCCTGTGGTGTTCGGCCTGCTGTTTATGGCGGTGACAGCGTTCATTGTGTATAAGGGCGTTGAGGGCGGCATTGAGAAGGTATCGAAATTCATGATGCCGGTGCTGCTGGTTCTTGTTGTTATTATTGCGATTTACTCGCTGACGTTAAAGCACGAGGACGCGGACGGCAACGTGCGCACAGGTTTACAGGGCTTCCTCTACTACATCACCCCGCACTTTGAGGGACTGACCGTGGAGCGCTTTTTGCAGATTTTGCTCGATGCAATGAGCCAGCTGTTCTTCTCACTGAGCGTTTCGATGGGCATTATGATCACCTACGGCTCGTATGTGAAGCCGGAGGTTAACCTCAACAAATCCGTTTCGCAGATCGAGTTTTTCGACACCGGCGTGGCGCTGCTTGCAGGCGTGATGATCATTCCGGCGGTATTCGTGTTCTCCGGCACGGACGGCATGGGCGTAGGCCCGAGCCTGATGTTTGTGTCTTTGCCTAAGGTGTTTGACGCGATGGGCCCGGCGGGCACGGTGGTTGGTGTGCTGTTCTTCATCTCCGCAATTTTTGCGACGCTGACCTCCTGCATTTCGGTTTTGGAGTCTATCGTTGCGAACTGTATGGAGATCTTCCACACGGACAGAAAGAAGACGACGCTTGTGCTGGCGCTGATTTACCTCGCGGCTTCCGCGGTGATCGCGCTCGGGTACAGCGTGTTCTACTTCAACGTGACGCTGCCGAACGGCTCGAGCGCGCAGCTTCTGGACATTATGGACTACGTCAGCAACAGCGTTATGATGCCGTTGATCGCGCTGCTTTCCACCATTTTGATCGGCTGGGTGAAATCGCCGAAATATGTGGCGGACGAGATGGAGCGCGGAGGGTATAAGTTCCGCCGCAAGCGTATGTATTACGTGATGATCCGCTACGTAGCGCCTGTGATGATGCTGGTGCTGTTCTTACAGTCTACGGGCTTGCTTTCGATGATATTTAAGTAAATTTATTGGTGAATTTCCGCGAGAGCGGTTTAAAGCAGTGCCGTGCGGAGTTTTGCGGCGCTGCTTTACTATTTTAAAAATGAAAGGTGATACTTATGAAATTTCCCGAAATGCTGACCGGTGTGCAGCACATCGGCGTGCCGACGAACGATTTGGAAAAGACTGTTGCGTTTTACGAGACCATCGGTTTTCAGCCGGTTTTGGAGATCGTAAACGAGGCGGCGAACGAGCGCGTGACGTTTTTACAGCTCAAAAATTTAGTCATTGAGACGTATGAGAACCACGCGGCGGTGGGAAAGCCCGGCGCCATCGACCACATTGCGCTCGACACGACGGACGTTGAAGCGGCGTTCGCAGCGGCGAAGGAAGCGGGGTTTACGATGCTCGACGACGAGATTCACGGGCTGCCGTTTTGGGCGAACGGCGTGAAGTTTTTCACCGTGGAAGGTCCGAACGGTGAAAAAGTGGAGTTCTGTCAGAAATTGTAAGCGATAATTAGAATATAGAATTTAGGCGGCTGAACTGCGTTTTCGGATGCGATTCGGCCGCCTTTTTTGCTGCCCGAAGGGGCCGGATTTCGGGGAGATACAAGCGTTGCAAGCAAAGTGCAAGTTTACTGCAAAAGATTTGCAAAAATCGAGACAGGGCAGGGTGAGTCTGGTATAATTGGGGCAGAAAGGGGCGGTGTGGCCGCCAAAGGAGTGTATGGAAATGAAAAAACTGATTTTAGTGACTTTGGTGCTTTGCATGGCGTTATCGGCATGCACGAAGGCGGAAGTGGGGAAAGCGCCGACTGCGGAGAGCGCGGCGGCTTCTTCCGTGGAAAGCACCGCGAGCGGCGGGAAGAGTGCGGCGAGTGAAGTCTCATTGCCGGAAAAGACGAAGACGGCGGCGCATGTGACGAAGACGTTATCCTCCGGCGTTGTGGTGGACGCAGACGTGACTATGCCGGAATCGATGCAGAAAACGGAGCTGCCGGAGATGAAGGGCACGGGGCACGAGGTGGCGCACGAGGGGCTAAGCGAGGTGTTTTTCGGTGGGGCAGAGGTGGAATCGACCGTGACAGAAATAGCGGATAACGGTTATTTTTCTTCTAACACGATGCTCGAGCTTTGGCAAGTGGGAGACACGGTGCTGTCGGCTGTAGGCACGACAGTGGCGTACTCAAACGGACGAGAGGTGACGGCGATGTACCTCTTTTCGGAATACGCGAGCTCTTTGCCGTTCGGCGACAACCGCGCCGTGTATTTGACAGGGAAGAACCTCGACTTTGCGACGATAGACGAAGTGAAAGAAAAAATGCGGGCATATATTGACGCGCTGGGGGTCTCTGTTTTGGAGCCGACCTGCTACACGATGGACTATGACACGATGCGGGATATGTATGACGGGCGCACGGCGCTTGAGACGTATAACGCGGACTTTGACTTTGTGATGGAGCCGACGAAGGAAGACGAGCAGTATGTGCTGGAATACCCGCTTGCGGTGAACGGCATGCCGTTTGGCAGCTTTGACGGCGGCAGTTACAGCGGGGACGCGTGGGCGACGGGGACCTCGGTGAAGGTGTTTTACGGCGCAGAGGGGCTGAATATGCTTGCGATGCCGTATGCGCTGGACGTGACGGACGCGGGCACGCCGCAGCCGGTGCTGACATTAGACGAAGCGATACAGAAACTGGAGGAAAAGTTTGACTCCATGATCGTGGAGGGCGAATGGCGCGTAGACGAAATTGAGATGGCGTACATTGCCGTGCCGATAGAGGGCACGAACGACGCGAGGCTGCTGCCGGTGTGGCGCTTTCAGACGGAGCACACGATGGAATACGCCGGAAAGGACGACCCGAGCCAAACGACGACGCTGACGGACAGGGGCGACATTTTGTTTAACGCGCTTGACGGCACGGAACTTTTGAAAAATAACGGTTCGATTTAGGAGGTGTTTTTGTGAAACGGTTTGCGGTGGTTTTACTTTCTGTGCTTTTGGTGCTGCTGCCCGGCTGCACGAAGCCGGTGACGGAAAGCGGTGTGCAGAGTACGGAAAGCGGAACGGCAGAAAGCACGGACGCTTCTTTGGCAGAGAAGACCGACGATTCTTCCGCACAAGCACAAAGCGGTCATGTCGAGAAAACCCTTTCCTCCGGCGTAAAAGTAGACGCAGATGTGTATGTTCCGGAGTCCATGCAGAAAAGTGCGTTGGCGGAAATGCGCGGACAGGGGCAGCTCATCGATTATGAAGAGCTGAAATCACTTTTTTGTTCCGGCAAAACCATAACAGAAGAGGGAGAAGAGCCTTGGGAAATGGTGACCCCGGGTGCCATGGAAGCTGTCGGAAAGTATGTAAGTACGCAGGACGGCGATTACTTACAGCGTATTTGCGGAAATACATTTTACTATATGACAGAGCGGGACATACAGGATATAGAAGACTTGACAATATATGAAACCGGAAAAAATCTGGATTTTGCTTCGATAGAAGAAACGGATAAAACCATTCGGGACATAGCGGAGAAGCTGAACATTGCGGTTGGGAAGGGTGTATGCTATACAATAGATACAAGTTCACAGCCGCATTATGTTTTTCAATATGAGATTTTGGTAAACGGAATGCCGCTCGCGATGTTTGATGGCGGCAGTTACAGCGGAGATGCTTATGTGCCGGGTACATATATGACCGCCGTGGTGGATGCGGATGGAATCCGCCATTATGACGTAAGCTATGTTCTGGAAGAACTGGAAAGCGGCGAATCAAAGAAAGTGCTGACGCTGGACGAGGCTTTGCAGGCGGTTGACGATAAGTATAACTCGGTTATCATGGAGGGCGAATATTTCATTGACGATATTCAAATGGCGTATACGCCTGTCCAGACGGAAGAAACCGGCATTGTGCGGCTGATTCCGGTTTGGTATTTTCAGACGACCCATCAGATTCTGGTGCCGAACCGATCCGGCACAGGGGAAGTGATGCTGCCGCAAAGCGGTTATATCCTTATCAATGCGCTGGACGGCACAGAGCTGCTGCACAGCAACGGAGATATATGAGGTGCGTATGCGTGTGTTTTGGAATGTTTTGAAAAATGACCTTGTGCGCACGGTGTGCTCGAAAGCGTTTGTGTTTGCCGCGTTGGGGCTGACGGTCGCGACGTTTTTGACCGGCATGGATGAGCTTTCTTATATGACGCCGGAAAATGACCTGATCTACATTTACGGGATCTTTCAGTACCTTGACTTTCAGCTTTTGTTTTTGCTGTTTGCGGCAATACCCGGGGCGGCGCTGTTCTGCGCGGACTGGGAAAACCGGTTCATTCGCTTTTCGGCGCAGCGGTGCTCGAAGCGCATATACGGCGTATCGAAAGGCATTGCGTGCTTTGTTTCGGCGGTGCTGGTGGTCGTCGTTTCCGAGTGGCTTGACCTCATGATCTTACGGCTTTGGGGCTTTCCGGCGGTGAACATGGAAAACAGAATCTTCATGGCGCTGGGCGCGTTTGACGAGATTGGGTATTCCGAGTGGGTATACCTTTATTTTGCGGCGATGATTTTCATTAAGGCGTGCTGCGCAGGAGCGTTTGCGGAATTTGCGCTGTGGCTTTCGACGAAGATCACGAACGTATTCGTGACGCTGGCGGCGCCGATGCTGGCGTACTACGTTTTGAATACACTGATGATGTGGCTGCGTATGCCGAGCAAATTTTACCCCGGTATGCTCTCTAAGGGACTTTCGGTGTTCGGAGGCGCAGGGACAACGACGCTTGTGACGTGCGGGATCTTTGCGGCGTTCGGCGCGGTGTTCCTTGTTTTATTTACGCGCTCGTGCAGAAGGAGACTTGAAAATGGGTAAGGTTTTCGCTTGCTTTTCGATCGCGCTGCACAACTTTAAAAAATGGGCGGTGAACCCGCGGCTGTACATTTTGCTGTTGATGGAGGTCTTGTATTTGCACTCGCGGCTTTCGCCGGTGGGCGAGCTGTGCGCGCGGACGGGATATAAGGTCACGCCGTATCTGCTGCCGTTTTTGCTGGACGAGGGCAGTGCGGTGATGATGCTGTTCCTCGGCGTGGTGCTGTTGTTCTGCGATGCGCCGTTTATTGAGGACGAGCAGCCGTATATTATGCTGCGTTCCGGGCGGCGGATATGGTTCATCGGGCAAATGCTGTATATCGTGGTGGCGTCTGTGCTGTATTTAATTGTGCTGTATTTCATAAGTGTTCTTGTGCTGCTGCCGCATATCGAATGGAGCGCGGAATGGGGCAAGCTGCTTTCTACGTTTTCGCAGACATCGGCAGCGGGGCAGAACGGCATCAGCATTCCGTTTGCACGCGTTATCACGGCGCGATTTGATCCGATCCCGGCGGTGTTGCGGTGTGTGGTGAACGGGAGCTTGGTCGCCACTGTGCTCGGTATGCTGATGTTCTTCGTGAACCTGAATATTTCCCGCACGGCGGGCGGCATCTGCGGTACGGCGCTCGTGCTGTGGAACATGGTGACGTATAAGACGGCGTACTGGTTTGTGAATGTCTCGCCGGTCTCATGGGTGAACCTTTCCCGTGTGGATTACGATGGCAGCTCGATATACCCGAGCCTTACGTATATTTTGTTGGCACTGTTGGCTTTGTTTGCGGCTTTATCGGCGGCTTCGTGGGTGACGCTGCGCAGGCGGAACATTGACGTGCTGAAATCGGTGTGAAAGGAGTCTTTATGGAAACTTGTATTGAAGTACAAAACGTGGTGAAGCGCTTTCGCGACCAAGTGGTTTTGAAGAACGTATCGATCTCGTTTGAAAAGGGGCAGATACACGGCATCGTAGGGCGCAACGGCTCCGGCAAAACGGTGCTTTTTAAGTGCATCTGCGGTCTGATGCACCCGGAGGAGGGTGTGATCCTCGTGAACGGCAAGCGTGTGGGACGTGACGTGGACATGCCGGAGGACATTGGAGCCATTATTGAAGCGCCGGGCTTTCTGCCGAATTACAGCGGGTACAAGAATCTGCGCTTTTTGGCGAACATACGGCGGAAGATCGGCAAGGAAGAGATTTTGAATGTGCTGAAGACGGTGGGGCTTGACCCCGAAAGCCGCAAGCATGTGGGAAAATACTCGCTCGGCATGCGGCAGCGCCTTGGTATTGCGCAGGCAATCATGGAAGACCCGGAAATCCTCATTTTGGACGAGCCGATGAACGGACTGGATAACGCCGGTGTGCAGGATATACGGGCACTGCTGTTGGAGCTCAAGGCACAAGGGAAGACGATTTTGCTCGCGAGCCATAACCACGAGGACATTGCGGCACTGTGCGATACGGTGCATGAAATGGACGGCGGGGTTTTATTGTAATGATATTCGATCTGTGGCCGAATGATCAAAAAAGGAAGCACGCGGTTTTGGTAGGCGTGCTTCCTTTTTGGTCATTCACTTTTCGGCGGCGAGGATCATTTTTTCGAGCTCTTTGGCGGCGACGCTCAGGGGTTGGCCTTTCCGTTTGATGACGACGACGTTTCTTTCCGGTATTTTCTCTTCCAAATCGATGCGACAGACATTTGACCATTTTTCCAAGAATTCTTCCGGCACGAACCCGATGCCGAGGTCGGCTTCGACCATGGGCAAAATTTGGTCGGCGGTGAACGCTTCGATATCCGGGTGGTACGGCAGGCCATGCGCGGCGAAGAACCCGGAATAGAACTCGAACGATTTGGTATCGGCGCCGAGCGAGATGAGCGGGAATTCTAAGAGCTCCTCAAGCTTTACTTGGCGGTTTGTGAGCGTTTCGAAAAACGGTGAACATACGGCATACTCGTGGATGGGCCGGACAGGTGTTTCGGTGAGCGAGGCGGACGGTGCGGTGGGGGTGGTGACGACGGCAATATCCGCTGTGCCCTCTTTTAACGCGGCGATAGCCTGCGGCGTGGAGTGGTTGCTGATGCGGATATGGATGCCGGGGTGGAGAAGGCGGAATTCTTTGAGCACGGGCAGCAGCAGGCAGCGCAGCGCGACCTCGCTTGCGGCGACGTACACGGTGCCGGTTTGCAGCGTGCGGCTCTCGGTGATCTCCGCTTCGCCGGCTTCGATATGCTCGAACGCGATGCGCACGTGGGCGTACAAGCGCTCGCCCTCCGGCGTCAATTTCATGCCGCGGTTTGTGCGCAGAAACAGTGGACACCCGAGTTCGCCTTCCAGGTTTTTGATGGCGCGCGTCATATTCGGCTGGTTATTTAAAAGCTGCTTTGCGGCCTGCGAGAGGTTACCGTATTTTGCAACGTAATAAAAAATTCGATAGTAATCATAACTGATGTACATGTTGGCCCTGTTCCCCTTGCTATATCATAACGATATTTTAGATATATAGATTATAGATTTTACACATGAATATAAGAGTATTATAATGGTAATGCTGTGGGAAGTCAAGATGATTTCGCGCAGATTTTGTGCTGAAAAGCGTAGATAAAAAGCGGCGTTTCAAGGTTTTGTGCGCCAAACGAAGAAGGTATAAAATGGAAGCGGTAGTTTTTGAAATCATTATGGGTATTTTCTTTGACGCAGGTATGCTGGCGATGGTGGTGCATGCAGCGCAGCACATCGGCGAGGATACCGGTCGCGTTCGCTTTACGGCGGCTGTATTTGCGATTGGTTTTTTCCTTGGGATGATTGCAAAATGCGTTGTGGGCGGCAGTTACATTGCGCTTGCCCTGTATGCGCTCGGCTTTGTGCTCTCGTACACGGCGGTCGTTTTCACTGTGCCGGAAAAGGAGCACGCCTATGAAGGTCGCTGAGCCGTTTCATCTGCACGGACAGATGTCCGACAGCTTCCGCGCGGCAGTGTTCATCATTCTCTCCGGCGGATTTCAGGACGCATATACCTACTTTTGTCGCGGCGAGGTTTTTGCCAACGCGCAGACGGGCAACATTGTTTTTTTGAGCACGGCGCTGTTCCAGAAGGACTGGCCGAACGTGGTGAAGTACCTTATCCCGGTGGTATCGTTTTTGATCGGTACAGCGGCCGCGGAGCTGATACACATTTGTTTTAAGACGTATGAGAAAATCCACTGGCGGCAGATCATTTTGTTCTGCGAGATTGTGTTTTTGCTTGTCGTCGGCTTTTTGCCGGCATACTTTGAACCGCTTGCGAACGCGATGGTCTCGTTTGTATGTGCCATGCAGGTGCAGACGTTCCACAAGGTGCGCGGCCACGCGTATGCAAGCACGATGTGCATCGGCAACATGCGCTCCGGCACCGAGGCACTGTGCGCGTATTTCAGAACGCGGGATAAAGAGATTTTGCAGAAATCGCTGACGTATTTCGGTGTTATTTTTGTGTTCGGCATCGGCGCCGGCCTTGGCAGCCTGATGAGTGGCCTGCTTGGGACAAAGGCCATTTGGTGTTGCTGTGTGTCTTTGCTCGTTAGTTTTGTAATGATGTTTGTCCCCGAAAAAAACGGATAACCCATCTTCTGCGTTTTCCCCTTGCAGAGAAGTTATAATCCCACCGTGCCATACGGGCCCTGAAAGCTCCCGTGTGGTGCGGTGGGATTTTTATAAGTAAAAATCTTGTTAGGTCGTGTATGATTTGGTAGGATGAAGTGAACCGAGGAAACGGTTCGGGGATTTGTCAAGCGGGGGATTGGAATCGAGCATAGCAAAAGAGCTGTCTCTAAAGAGACAGCTCTTTTTTGGTGGAAACGCGCGGGCTCGAACCGCGGACCTCCTGCGTGTGAAGCAGGCACTCTAACCAGCTGAGCTACGCTTCCATATCAACTGTATTATGTATTCTACCACAGAAAATGGGATTTGTCAAACGCTAATTTGGGGATGACGTGATTTTTGCGGAGGGATTTACAGAAAGTTTCAGTAAACTTTCCTTTTTCCGACACTGTATTTAACGCGGGGGCAGTATACTGAAAACACAGAATGCACGGGGAACGCCGCAAGTGGGCTGAAATGCGGTGGAGAAGCTTGCCTTTATGTGGGTTTTACCGGTGGTTAGTTATTGAAACTATACAAACCGAAGTGAGTTTTCATGGATTATTGTTAGAAATTAGCTAAAAACCCTTGAACTTTTTTCTTGTTGTGGTATTATTAGTATAAACATTGGTGCAGAGCGTCTTTTATTAAATTGAACGGCACGGAAAATAGGAAAATAAGACGCTGTGCGGCAAAAAATTCGGACGGACTGCGGGTGCAAAAATGAGAATGGCATGCACCGCCGGCGTTTGCCGGATTGTTCCGAATGGAAAGGACAGGACGTATGAGTGAGATGATAAACAAAACGGCGCCGGAAGGCAATGTTCCGCTTTATTTGTTCCGCAGCGGCAAAAACAGCCATTCCTACGAATACATGGGTGTGCACAACACGGTGAAGGACGGGAAGGCATGCACCGTGTGCCGCGTATGGGCGCCGAACGCGCAGGCAGTTGCCATTACCGGTGATTTCTGTGAATGGGATCCGGAAAAGTATCCGCTTACAAAGATCGACGACGCGGTTTGGGAGGGCTATACGGACGAACCCTTAAAGGAATTTGACGCGTATAAGCTCGTCATTACGGCGGAGGACGGCACGGTGACGTATAAGTCCGACCCGTATGCGTTCCACGCAGAGACACGTCCGGGCACGGCTTCCCGCTACTACGACATTTCGGGGTACAAGTGGAACGACGGCCGCTGGTTTGAGCACAAGAAAAAATACCCGCATTATAACCAGCCGGTGAACATCTACGAGATGCACGCAGGCTCCTGGCGCAAATATGCGGACGGCAGCGTGTTCTCTTACGACAAGCTCGGTGACGAGCTGATCCCGTATGTGCAGGAAATGGGCTTTACGCACATTGAGTTGATGCCGTTGACGGAGTACCCGTTCGATGCTTCCTGGGGCTATCAGGTGACGGGCTACTTTGCGCCGACCTCCCGCTACGGCACGCCGAAGGACTTTATGCGCTTTATCGACCGCTGCCACCAGGCGGGCATCGGCGTGATTATGGACTGGGTGCCGGGACACTTCCCGCGCGACGAGGCCGGCCTTGCGAAATTTGATGGCATGCCGTGCTATGAATATGCAGACCCGAGAAAGGGCGAGCACAAGGAGTGGGGCACGCTGGTGTTTGACTACGGCCGCACGGAAGTCATCAGCTTTTTGATGAGCAGCGCACTGTTCTGGGTGAAGGAATACCACATTGACGGCTTGCGCGTGGACGCTGTGGCCTCAATGCTGTACCTTGACTACAACCGCAAGGACGGCGAGTGGATCCCGAATAAGAACGGCGGCAAGGAAAACCTGGAGGCCATTGCGTTCTTACAAAGACTGAACGAGGCGATTTTCGCCGAGGTGCCGGAGGTCATGATGATTGCCGAAGAAAGCACCGCGTGGCCGATGGTGACGAAGCCGACTTACATGGGCGGTCTCGGATTCAATTATAAATGGAACATGGGCTGGATGAACGACATGTTGCGCTACATGTCTTTGGATCCGCTATTTAGAAAGGGCAACCACAACAGCCTGACGTTCTCGTTCTTCTATGCGTTCTCCGAGAATTTCATTTTGCCGATCTCGCACGATGAGGTCGTTTACGGCAAGGGTTCTCTCTATAATAAGATGCCGGGCACGCCGGAGGAAAAGGCTGCAGGCGTACGATGCTTTGCAACCTACATGATGGCACACCCGGGCAAAAAATTGCAGTTTATGGGCACGGAGTTCTCGCAGCACGACGAGTGGAACTTTAACGAAGAACTCGAGTGGAATTTGCTGCAATACCCTGAGCACCAGATGGCGCAGACGTTCTTTAAAAAGCTCAACGCGTTCTACCTCGGCCGTTCCGAGCTGTGGGAGATCGATTTCTCGTGGGAGGGCTTCTCGTGGATCTCGAACGACGACGACAGCCAGAGCGTCATTGCGTTCCGCCGCTTTGACCGCGAGGGCAACGAGCTGATTGCCGTGTGCAATTTTCTGCCGGTCCGCCGCGAGAATTACTGCATCGGCGTGCCGTACGCGGGCGTTTACGAAGAGGTGTTTACTTCCGACGCTGCGGAGTTTGGCGGCACGGGCTTTACGAACGGCAGCAACATCCGCACCGTGGATGAAGCGATGCACGGCTTTGAGCAGAGCATTTCGCTGACGCTGCCGGAGAACACGGTATTCTTCCTGCGCTGCAAGCGTAAGGCGGCAAAGAAGCCCGCTGCGAAGACGACAAAGACGACGGCAAAGAAGCCCGCAGCCAAAAAGCCCGCGGCCAAAAAGGCGGCCGGCACAAAAGCCGCAAAGAAAAAAGCCTGATTCATTTTACATGAAACAATATACGGGCGGCGGCAAAATGCCGGAACGCCCGAAATCTACCAGAGAGGGGATCATCAGTCATGTTACCTAAGCAAGAAGTAGTTGCAATGCTGCTGGCAGGCGGCCGTGGCAGCCGTCTCGGTGTTCTTACCAAGAACCTCGCAAAGCCGGCTGTTCCGTTTGGAGGCAAGTACCGTATTATCGACTTTCCGCTTTCCAACTGTGTGAACTCCGGCATTGAGACCGTGGGTGTTCTGACACAGTATCAGCCGCTCGAGCTGAACGAATACATCGGTTCCGGCCAGCCGTGGGATCTCGACAGTATGAACGCCGGCGTACATATTTTGCAGCCGTACGAGCAGAGCAGCGGCTCTGACTGGTACAAGGGCACGGCAAATGCCATTTACCAGAATATACCGTTTATTGAGCGCTACAACCCGGATTACGTGGTTGTGCTGAGCGGCGACCACATCTACAAGATGGATTACTCCAAGATGATTGCGTATCACAAGGAGCACGATGCGGCCTGCACCATCGCCGTTTACGAAGTGCCGATGGAGGAGGCTTCCCGCTTCGGTATTCTGAACACGAACCCGGACGGCTCTATTTACGAATTTGACGAGAAGCCGGCTGTGCCGAAGAGCAATAAGGCTTCCATGGGCATTTACGTCTTCTCCTGGAAGAAGCTGCGCGCGTATCTGGAAGCGGACGAGAAGGACCCGAACTCCTCGAATGACTTCGGTAAGGATGTGCTGCCCACCATGCTGAACGCAGGCGAGCGTATGTTTGCGTACCGCTTTGAGGGCTACTGGAAGGACGTCGGCACGATTGACAGCCTGTGGGAATCCAATATGGACCTTTTGAACCCGAAGGCCGGTCTTGACCTTTCCCGCGAAGACTGGAAAATTTATTCCAGAAACCCGGTCATGCCGCCGCATTACATTGCAAAGGGCGCAAAGGTGCAGAACTCACTCGTAGCAGAGGGCTGCAACGTATACGGCGATCTTGAGTTCTCCGTATTGTTCCACGGCGTTTATGTGGCGCCGACCGCGACTGTGACGGACTCCATCGTGATGCCGGGCGCTGTGATTGAAGAAGGTGCGAAGGTGCAGTATGCGATCGTGGCGGAGAACGCCGTCATCGGCAAGAACTGCGTCATCGGTAAACGCCCGGAGGACATGGAAAACAGAGACGATTGGGGCGTGGCGGTCGTAGGCCCGGACTGCAAGCTCTCTGATGGCACCGTTGTGGCGCCGAAGGAAATGATCGATAAGGAGGCGCAGGCATAATGTTTGGAAATAATGTTTTGGGCATCATCTTTGCCTATGCACACGAAGAAAGAGTACGCGACCTGACGGAGCTGCGCGTGATGGCTTCCGTGCCGTTCGGCGGCCGTTACCGTTTGGTTGACTTCACCCTCTCCAACATGGTGAACTCCGGCCTCAACAAGGTCGGCATCATCACGGAGGATAACTACCAGTCCTTGATGGACCACCTCGGCTCCGGCAAGGCATGGGACCTTTCGAGAAAGCGCGAGGGTCTGTACCTGCTGCCGCCGTTCGGCAAATCGACTTCGAGAACCGACGGCAAGATCGAATCGCTCGATTCCATTCGCCGCTTCCTGAAAAATTCCCTTGAGGAATATGTGATTCTCTCCGATTGCGATATGGTCTGCAACATCGATTACCGCGAGGCGCTGGAGCAGCATGTGCGCCAGAACGCGGACATTACGGTCATTTACCGCCATGGCACTTCGCCGGACGTAGACCGCAACAACATCTATATGGTAGACCCCGAGAACCGCATTCGCGAGCTGCTTCTGCACCGCGGAAGCGAGCACGGTGTAAATTACGGCATCGGCATGTATATCCTTAGCCGCGAACTGCTGCTTCAGCTCGTTGAAGGATGCATGAGCCGCAACGAATATGACTTTGATAAAGATATGGTTCAGCGCGTAATTCCCGAGCTGCGCGTGATGGGTTATGAATTTAAGGGCATTGCATATCAAATTTCCTCGTTTGAAGCGTACTTTAACGCTAACATGGGTTTGATGGATCCGCGCGTGCGCGCAGAGCTGTTCAATCCGAACCGCCCGATCTACACGAAGGTGCGCGATGATATGCCGGCGAAATACGGTTTGAATTCGTATGCCACCAACTGTCTTGTTGCAGACGGCTGCGTGATAGACGGTGAAGTGGAAAACTGTGTGCTGTTCCGCGGCGTGAAGATCGGCAAAGGCGCGAAGGTTCGCAACTGCGTTATCATGCAGGACACGGTCATCGGCGCGAACAGTCGGCTCGATTATGTTGTGGCGGACAAGAACGTGGAGATTGAAGAGAACCGCACGCTGATGGGCTATCAGACCTACCCGGTGTACATTGCAAAGGAAAGCAAGGTCTAAGCTGCCCCGAAAAACGAAGGAAAGGAAAGCGGTGTAATTGATATGAAAGTTTTGTTTTGTGCCAGTGAAGCGTTGCCTTTTGCCGCAACGGGCGGCCTTGCAGACGTAGCGGGTTCTTTGCCGCAGGCGCTGCGCGCACGTCTGATTGGCTGCCGTGTGGTGATGCCGCTGTATGAAAGCGTGCCGCAGGAATTACGCGACAACATGAAGTTTTTAACAAGCATCAGTGTGCCGGTGGCTTGGCGTCGCCAGTATTGCGGTATTTTTGAGGCGAAGGTAGGCAATGTCATTTACTACCTCATCGATAACCAGTACTACTTTAAGCGCCAAGGACTTTACGGTCACTTTGACGACGCGGAGCGCTTTGCGTTCTTCTCCCGTGCCGTTTTGGAGATGCTGCCGTACATTGAATTTAAGCCTGATGTGATCCACGCGAACGACTGGCAGACGGCGCTGGTGCCGATCTACTACCGTTTGTTCTATGCAAACAACGACTGGTACAGCGGCATTAAGACGCTGTTCACCATTCACAATATCCAGTATCAGGGCCAGTACGGCTTTGAGATTCTGGAGGACGTTTTCGGTATTCCGAAGAGCGAGCAGAGCTTACTCGAATACAATGATTGCGTGAACCTGATGAAGGGCGCGATCGAGAGCGCGAACTGGGTCTCTACCGTGAGCCCGACGTACGCGAAGGAAATTCTTGATCCGTGGTTCGCCCACAAGCTGGACCCGATTTTGCGCGAGCGCGCCTGGAAGCTTTCCGGCATTTTGAACGGCATTGACGTGGTGGGCTATGACCCGGCGACGGACAAGAACCTGTATGAGACGTATGACGCAAAGCACCTGGAGGGCAAAGCCGTCAACAAGGCAAAGCTGCAGGAGCGCCTCGGCCTTGCCGTTGACCCGGATGTGCCGCTCATCGGTATGGTGACGCGCCTTGTCTCCCACAAGGGCCTTGACCTTGTAAAGGGCGGCGTGGACAACATCATGACGTACTCAAATGCGCAGTTTGTGGTCCTTGGCAGCGGCGACTGGGAGTATGAGCAGTTCTTTAAAGAGATGCAGGCGAAGTATCCGGGCAGATTTGTGCTGTGCCAGGGCTTTGTGCCGGAGCTTGCGCGCAAGATCTACGGCGGCTCCGATATTTTCCTGATGCCGAGCAAGAGCGAGCCGTGCGGTCTTTCACAGATGGTGGCGCTGCGCTACGGTTCCATTCCGGTCGTACGCGAAACGGGCGGCCTGAAGGACTCCATTACGGACAGCGGCGACGGCAAGGGCAACGGCTTCACGTTCCAGACGTATGACACGCAGGATATGCTGAACTCCGTGCACCGCGCGATCTACGCGTATAACGAGAGCAAGGACGGCTGGAAGGTGCTTGTGGAGCGCGCAATGGCGTGCGACAACAGCTGGGGCCGCTCTGCAAACGATTACATTCGTTTGTATAAGCAACTCATCAACAGCTGATCTTCTAAAACGTCTTTCGAGAAACAAGACGGCGTTTTGCACGACCGTTTGATTAGGTATCGTAGAAAATGAAAAATGCCCTGCTTGTGTTTTTTTAGGCACAGGCAGGGCATTTTTGCGTTTTTATGTTTTGGTTATTTCTCTTCCAGGTAACGGACGGGGACAAACTTTGCGCGGTTCATGAGGGGGTGCTCGAGGCGGATGGCACCGTCGTGCGGGCACGCCATGACGCATGCGCCGCAGTAGTAGCACTCGCCGGGGTAGAGCACGATGGGGTGCTTGCCTTTTTCGGGCGAGGGGATGAGGATATCCACCTGACAGATGTTGACGCAGGCGTTGCAGCCGACGCATTTTGTTTCATCGTAAAGAATCGGGTGTGTGCTGCACGGCACGGGTTCTGCCGTGAGAATTTTGTTTTGAAGCTCGCTCATTTCCGATACGCCCCCTTCTGCTCGGTTCTGATGTAATCCCCGTTGCGCTTTTCGTACTCGGTCTCGAGGTCGCCGAAATAGTAGAGCGGATGGCTGCCGTAGATGACTTCGCCGTTTTCTTGTCGGACGGTGATGAAGCGGCGGTCGTGCTCGGGGTCGGTCTCGGTGCTGTCCGTGCGCTTGAAAAACAGCGGCTCGGACGACGTTTTGCGGGAGAGGCAGGCGTGCAAAATTAACTTGGAGACGGTCAAAATGTCAAAGACCTCGTGCGCGCGCATGAGCTCGTGCGGGTTTTTGCAGCTGATCTGCGGGACGATCTCGGTTTCAAAGCTTTCGAGCAGGTCGAGACCCTCGTGCAAAAGCGCATCGCACTTTACGCCGCCGCAGTAGTTCTGCATGGCTTTGGAGATGGCCATGTTGAGTTCGCGCCAATCCATGCCATCTGCGCGGCGGATGGGGGCGAGCAGGCGTTCGCGCTCGGCTGCGGCTTCCGCTTCATTATAGTCGGGCAGGGTATCGAGTGTTTTGGCATCTGCAGCGGCTTTGCGACCGGCGTAGTAGCCCGTGGCGCAGGCGAAACCGGCGCAGTCCGAAGCGTAGAGCTGGTCGCCGGCGGCGTAGATGCCGTCAATGTTCGTTTTGAGGTCCCAATCGTGCCAAACGCCGCCCGGCGCGCCGAACAGCTGCCGTTCCTGTTCGAGAAAGTTTGCGGACTGCCAGCCCGTGCCGTAGCTTTGCAGCATGTGCTTTTTGGGGTCAAATCCACGCTCCGTGTAATTTTTGAGGATCGGAATTTTTGTTTTGCCCTCTTCGCCGACCATCATGCCCCAGATGACGCGGCGCTCCGCGTCGGGCATACGGCTGAGGTCTGCGTAGAACGGCAGCTGGTAGCCGCGGCGCATGAGCTCTTCAAAATCGAGCGTTTCGGGGCCGCGGTACTCGTACTTGGGGTTATCAATGACGCCGCCCTTTAAGAAAAACTTCTGTCCGGGAGCGGGGTAGTAGCGCTCGGAGACGGTTTTAAGCTCATTGCCGTCGCGGTCGACGTAGGGGATTTCCACGCCGCGGGCGTCGACCATCGTTGCGGCATACCACGTGTTGTGGTTATTGCCTGCGCCGTAGGGCGGAAAGCTGCGGCCGGCGGCGGAGAACTCGCCCTTGACGGATTTTTCCATCATGGTGAACTCGATGCCGGCCTTGTAGCCCATGGCGTGGCCACTGCCGATGCTCTGCATGGGGCGGAACTCGCACAGGCCGGTCATATCCGGGTTAAAAAGCCAGACGCGCGCCGGGCGGCTCATGGTGAGAATGGTCTCTTTGGCGCGGAGAATGTAGAACTTGCCGGTGCGCACGTCCATGGCGCAGGCGCCCGCGCCATGCTTTTTGCCGTTCCGGGCGGTGGTGAGCAATGCGGTGGCTTCGGTGCGGTCAAGCACTTTCACGCCGAGGCGCAGAAGCTCCTTGAAAAGAGCGGGCTTAAAGGTGCTGCCCCAGACGCGCAGAGTGAATTTGTTTTTATAATCGTAGGCGAACATCAGCTTCGTTTCGTCATCGCGGAACTCTGCGCCCTTGAATTCATCGTCGGTGTCGCGGATTTTGCCGCCGAACGACTCAAGGTCTAATAGACGGTCGTAGCCCTCGCGGCACTCGATGTAGTGCGCGATGCCGTTAGAGTAGCCGCACTGCTCATCGACGTACGCTTCGGCGATTTCCTTCGGCGTGACGGTGGAGCAGGGGTTCGTACAGGCGGATTCCCAATGGTCGAAACCGGTGCCTGCGCTGCCGCTGCGGGCGGTGGCACCTTTTTCCACTAAGATGACGGACTGTCCGCGCCGTGCCGCCGCGATGGCGGCATAGCAGCCGGCAAGGCCGCCGCCGAGCACCAAAACGTCGCAGGAAAGCGTTTCGGTGACGTCTAATTCATTTTTATATGGCCAGTTATAGGTCTGCAAAGCAGATCCCTCCTTATTTGAGTGTGAAAAGCGGAGCTTCAGCAAAGCTTTAGACGGTGTGGGCCTTTTTATGCTTTGCGTGCCTGTATGCGAGCAGGCAGATGATGCTGCCCAGTACCACGAGCGCCAGGATCATCAAAGCGCAGTGCATAAAAAAGGTATCGGGCAAAATGGTGATGACGGGGTCTGTCGCGGCATCGAAGATCCAATAGTTGTTATGGAAGACAATCTTATGGAATAGGACGAACACCGTTTCCCAGTTTAAGGCGATGAGTACACCGAGCGCTGCGGGAATGGCGACCGTTAAAATGCCGGAAAGCAGCAGATACCCCGGGTTCTTTTTAAAATGGCGGTAGATGATGCCCGCAAGGCTCAAAATGCCGCTGACGATAAGCGTGATCTCGAAGACGCCGAACACGTTTTTGACTTCTTCAAAATGGATGCGGCCGCTCTCGCTCATGGCGAGCGTGGGGAAATTCAGAACTTTTGTGCCGAAAATGGAGTTGTAATCGATGAGCACGTTGTAGTTCTGCAAAATTTCCTCGCGCGGCAGGCCGGACATGGCGGTGATGTTTAAATGGTCAACGTCAAAATAATAGAGCGGACGGAAATTGAGCGTGAAGACGACAGCGGCGCTGATGATGAACAGCACGAGCGCGACGGCGAGCACGATATTGAAAACGACCGCCAACGGGGATTTTTGAAGTTTATCAGACACGGGAAATACCTCCGAATTTTTTATCTTGCAAAGGCAGACCCGCACGGTGCTTTCTGCGGGGACATGCCCTCCGGGATGGGCTTTTCTAATTTTTTTGTGGAGACAAACGTCATACGGTGTCCCTCCTTCTTTGAATTTATAGGAAACATGGTAGCACAATCCCTGCAAAATCGCAAGGAAAACGCGCAAAAAGACTATTTGATAACGCGATACTTGCCGAAGCGCTGTCCGTTTGGCGTAAAGCAGATGACGCGTATGACGGAGATTAAGGATTGCTTCGGTGAATGCGTTTAAAAACAGGATAGATATGAGAAAACCGCCGCATACCGAAATTTTTCCGGTATGTGGCGGTTTTGTGCTTTTTATGATTCTTTGACGAGCACATCGATGACTTCTGCGATGTACATTTCGTGGTAATCCTTGTCCGGGTACCAGCGTCCGTCTACGGTTTCGTCGAGGAACTGCTCGGGTCTTAACGGCGTGCGGCTCATTTTGCGGCAGACGAGCACGAGCTCCGCTTCTTCAAAATACGCATTGCCGTTTGTGAACGCCGGGGTGAATCCGACTTTTTTGACCTTGTCTTCATCGCGACCGGAAACTTTACCGAGGTAGGAGAGTGCGTCTTTTTTCTCTGCGGGGTAGAACGAGAGCGTGAAAGTATCGCGGGTATCGACAAACTCTTTCGTGTAGCGCTGCGGGCGGATATACACGGTGACGGACGGCTTGCCCCACATGAAGCCCATGGCGCCCCAGGAGACGGTCATGGTGTTGAATCCGTTTTCATCGCCGGCAGTGAGCAGGGCCCACTCTTTGCCGATTTTTGTGAACGGGTTTAAAGACAGGGAGTCATACGGTACGGAACGAAATGCCATTTAAAACAGTCCTTTCGGAAAAAATTTACAGAAGTCAGGCGGTCTGCTTTTGCGGACCGCGGTTAATAACGCGTTTGATGGTGAGTGCGTAGACCAAAATGGAGACGAGCGGCGGGAAAATATCCGAGATGGGCTCGCAGAAGAAGATCTGCTCGATGGGCAGGAAGCGCGGCAGGATGAAAATGCACGCAAAGAAGACGACCTTGCGAAAGACCGAAAGCGGCAGCGCGATTTTGACGACGCCCATGCCCGTAAAGCCGTCTACAATCTCGTACTGCATGCCAAGCAGCACGGTGCCGAGCGTGTAAATACGGATGAGCCGCGCCGTCATGGCAATGTATTCGGGTTCTTTGGTGAAAATGCCTGCAAAGAGATGCGGGATGGTCTGCGCGGCGAGCGTCATGAGGGCGCAAAAGCTGACCGCGATGACGAAGATGTACCGCTGCGCGCGAAGGATTTTCTCCGGACGGCGTGCGCCTAAATTGTAGCCTAAAATGGTCTGCGTGCCCATGGTGAGGCCGCCGAGCGGCATGGTGATGAGCAGCTCGAAGCTTTGCACGATGGTGTTGCAGGTGAGGAGCATGTCGCTGTTGTCGCCGCCGTAGCGCTGAAGCATCATGTTGAGCGAGATGAGCATGACGTTATCGAAAAGAATAATGAGGAACGCGCTCATGCCGATGCTCGTCACACGGCCGATGACTTTTAAATCGTATCCGCCAAATGTGATGGGAACTTCGATGTGTTTGCCGAACAGGACGCACAGCACGAACGCGCAGCTTGCAACCTGCGAAATGACCGTGGCGATGGCCGCGCCCGCGACGCCCATATGGAGAGCGAAGATAAAAATGGGGTCGAGCACAATGTTGATGATGGCGCCGATTAAAACGGAGAGCATGCCGCTGCGGCTGTGGCCCTGTGTGATGATAAACTGGTTCATGCCTGTGGCGGTGAGGGCGAAGACCGTGCCGATTAGGTAGAGCGAAAAGTAGGTCTCGGCGTAGGGGTAAACGGCCTCGGTCGCGCCAAACGTGAGCAAAATGGGGCGGCGGAAGATATATGCCAGCACCGTGACGGGCACAGCGAGGGCCAAAATGTACACGAAGCAGTTTGCGATGACTTTTTTAGCGGCGGCTATGTTCTTTTCGCCAAGATTGATGCTGACAAGCGGCGCGCCGCCGATGCCGACGAGAAACGCGAACGACGAGATGAGCGTGACGATGGGGCCGCACACGCCGACACCCGCGAGCGCCTGCGTGCCGTTGCTCGGAATATTGCCGATGTACATACGGTCTACAATGCTGTACAGTACGCTGACGAGCTGCGAGAGCATGGAGGGAACGGCCAAGGTCCAGACGAGGCCTTTAATGTTATCCGACCCGAGGTCGTTTGTGAATTTCAAGGAAAAGCGCCTCCTCAGTGCTCGTGACAGACTTGAAAAATATAGAACTTGAGGTAATAGGATTCGTCGGCACTCCACAGAATGGGATGATCCGGCGACTGGGTGCGGAACTCCACCTGACGCAGGCGGCAGTGCGCGGCACGCGCGGCTTGCCCAATGGTCTGGGCGAAGAGCTCGGCGTTCATGTAGTGCGAGCAGGAGCAGGTGGCAAGGTAGCCGCCGTCCTTGACGAGCTTCATGCCGCGCAGGTTAATCTCGCGGTAGCCCTTGACGGCGTTTTTAATGGCGTTTTTGGATTTTGTGAACGCCGGGGGATCGAGAATGACGACGTCGAACTGCTTGCCCTCGTTTTCGAGCGCAGGGAGCAGGTCAAAAACGTCGGCGCACTTGAACTCGACCGTATCGGAAAGATGATTTAGAGCGGCGTTTTTCTGCGCCTGCGCGACGGCGAGCTCGGACGCGTCTACACCAAGGACGTGCTTTGCGCCCGCGATGCCGGCGTTCAGCGCGAAGGAGCCCGTGTGTGTGAAGCAATCGAGCACATCCATATCCTTGCAGATGCGCTGCATGGCGAGACGGTTATATTTTTGGTCGAGGAAAAAGCCGGTCTTCTGGCCGTCTTTAACGTCCACGATGTAGCGCACGCCGTTTTCGACGATCTCGACATCGGTGTCGAATTCGTCGCCGATGAAGCCCTTTTTGCGGTCCATGCCTTCTTTTAATCGCTCTTTGGCGTCGCTGCGCTCGTACACGCCGCGAATTTTGATGCCGTCTTCGAGCAGGACTTTCTTTAAGATGTCAACGATCTGCAGCTTCATTTTATCGATGCCGAGCGCGAGGGACTCGACGACGAGGACATCGGAGAATTTATCGATGACAAGGCCGGGCAGGAAATCCGCTTCGCCGAAAATGACGCGGCAGGCGGAGGTATCGACCGTGCGCTTGCGGTATGCCCAGGCGTTGCGCACGCGCATCTCGAGGAACGCGTCGTCAATCTCCTGTGACGCATCGCGGGTGAGCATGCGGATGCGGATCTTGGAGTTCTGGTTGATGAAGCCGCGGCCGAGCGGGCAGCCGTTTTGCTCCTGCACGGTGACGACGGCGCCGTTTTTGAACGTGCCGTGGATGCTTTCGATCTCGTTGTCATAGATCCAAAGACCGCCCGCTTTGAAAGCGCGGCCTTCGCCTTTTTTGAGTGTTACAATAGTTTCGTTCATAGATGGGTTCCTTTTATATAGTTGAGATGGGGGAGCTTTTTCTAAAGGCTTGCAGGCCAAGTCTTTCAAGGGACCCCTAATTGTGTCCCTTGCGGTTCAACTGTCCACCGGACAGTTCTAGCAATGCGAAGCATTGCTTACTATCACTCCTGATTTTTGGTTAGGCAAAAGGGTTTCACTTTTAGAATCTGACCGCCTTTTTGAAAAAAGTTGGATCAAAAACTTTTAACCAACGCTTTCGGAGAGATTGGCGTTCGCTTTTTCTGCTTCGATCTGCTTTGTGACTTTCTTAATGCAGTGCAGGCAGGTGGGGGTGATGTAGAGTACGGCGGCGATCCACGCGGTTTGATCCGAGAAACAGATAGCCGTATAGCCGAACGCGCCGACAAAGCCGAGGCTGACGATGGAGCGCGCGAACATTTCCGTTACGCCGGAGAATACCGCGCGGCCGGAGAAGCCGATGCCCTGTGTCGCCATACGGCAGATGTTGAGGATGCCGAGACTCCAGAAGAAGTAGCCCATGCAGCGCAGATATTTTGCGGAAGCGTCGAGCACGTCGCCTGCACTCGATTCAACAAAGAGCGTGGACATGCTGCGGCCGAAGAAGATCATGACAAGGCCGATGCAGAAGCCGTAGGCGACGCCGACGATGACGCCGAGCCGTACGCCCTGCCGAATGCGCTCCGGCTTTTTGGCACCGAGATTCTGACCGCAGAAGACGGAAACAGCAGAGCCGAGGGCATCAAACGGGCACATGCAGAACTGCTTCAGGCGCATACCGGCCGTGAAGCCCGAAACGTACACGCTGCCGAGGCCGTTGTTCGCTGCCTGCATGACCATGCTGCCGATGGCTGTGATGGAGGTTTGAAGCCCCATGGGAATGCCCATGACGACGAGGTCACGGATGGATTCGGCATCCGCCTTGCAGTCTGCGCGGGAAAGCGTGAGGAGCGGTACGCGGAAGCGGATATAGATGAGGCACAAAATGCCGCTGACCGCCTGCGCTGCGATGGTGGCGATAGCCGCGCCCGCAACGCCCCACTTGAAGACAATGATGCAGAGCAGGTCAAGACCGATATTCAGGACGGTCGAGATGGCGAGGAACAGGAACGGCGTGCGGCTGTCACCGACGGAGCGCAGGATGCTGGAGAGCAGATTGTATAATAAGGTAAAGGGGATGCCGAGGAAAATGACGATGAGATACGCGTAGGCGTCGTCAAAAACATCCTGCGGCACGGAGAGCATTTGTAAAATGAGCGTGCAGCACAGAGAACATACCGCCGTGATGAGCACCGCGAATAAGGCGGTAAGCAGCACGGAGTTGAAAATGTACGAACGCATTTTATCAAGACGCTCTGCGCCGAAGCTTTTGGCGATGGGGATACCGAAGCCGATGCAGATGCCGATGCAGAAACCGAGTACCAGAAACTGCACGCTGCTTGTAGCGCCGACGGCGGCAAGTGCGCCGGTGCCGAGCACACGGCCGACGATGGCGGCATCAACCAGATTATACATTTGCTGCAAGAGGTTGCCGAACAAAAGCGGAACCGCAAATTGCAGGATAAGCTTGAGGGGCTTACCCTCTGTCATACTTTTTGTCACGAAAATCACCCGAAAATACATAGTCTCTTTTTAACCTTCTTATTTTATCATACCTTTTTTATTTTGGCTATGGCAGAACTGCGGATTTTGCACGTTGTTTTCCACACTTTTTGCGTGAATTGCGGAAAAAGCGCCCGATTTGCGAAAAAAGGAAAAAACGGTGGAAGAAAAGGAGTTTCCTGCAAAACTTACAAAAGAAAAATTTTGACAAGGCGGTCGAAAAGCATTGACAACGAGAAAAACGGGTGTTATAATCTATTCAATTTCATAACAAAAAGCGATGACGAAGACTGTCTGTGCAGAGCTGTTTCAGAGAGCCGGTGGCAGGTGTAAACCGGTGCAGAGATGCAGAGATTTCTCCCTTCCGAGCCGGATGCCTGAACAGCGAATTCAGTAGGGTATCCCGTGATTGCTACGTCAGTGCATAGAAGTTATTGGACTTCGAAGAGTGGCGGAGGTTCTCCGCAATTTGAGTGGTACCGCGAGTGCATAATTTAGTTATTACACCCGTCTCAAAGCATAAACGGCTTTGAGGCGGTTTTTTTACACTTCAAAGCGGAAGAACAAGGAAACAAGCTGCAAGTTTGAAAGCGCAAACTTTCAAATTCATAAGGCTTTAAACCGAACACAGCAGGAAAGGCAGAAGAACATGTTATCATTAGACAAAGTATTTGATGCACAAACCGTTCTAAAGAGCATCATCCGCGAAACAAACGTCGTGAAGACCTACGGCATCGCGCCGGATTGCGACCTGTACCTAAAGCCCGAGAATTTGCAGATCACCGGCTCTTTTAAGGTGCGCGGCTCTGCGTATAAGATCTCCCAGCTTTCCGCAGAAGAGAAAGCGAAAGGCGTTATTGCCTGTTCCGCGGGCAACCACGCACAGGGCGTGGCGCTGGCGGCAACGAAAAACGGCATCAAATCGCTCATCTGTCTGCCGGACTCCGCGCCGATCTCCAAGGTGGAGGCCACAAAGGGCTACGGCGCAGAGGTTTGCCTTGTGGAGGGCGTTTACGACGACGCGTATAACAAGGCGATTGAATTGAAAGAAAAAGAGGGCTATACGTTCGTGCACCCGTTTGACGACGAAGACGTTATCGCGGGCCAAGGCACCATCGCGCTGGAGGTTCTGAATGACCTTGACAACATCGATGCCATTGTGGTGCCGGTGGGCGGCGGCGGACTTATCTCCGGCATTGCGTATACCGCAAAGCACATCCGCCCGAGCGTGAAGGTGTACGGTGTACAGATGGCCGGCGCACCGAGCATGTACAACTCCATTCACGACGGCAAGATCGAGACACTCGACACCGTGCAGACCGTGGCGGACGGCATCGCCGTAAAGCGCCCGGGTGACAACACGTTTGAGATCGTCAAAAAATATGTGGATGACATCGCGCTGGTGAGCGAGGACGAAGTTTCGAGCGCAATCTTGGCACTCATCGAAAAGCAGAAAATGATCGCGGAGGGCGCGGGCGCTGCTTCCGTTGCCGCCGTGATGTTCAATAAATTTGATTTAAAGGGCAAGCGCGTTGTGTGCATCGTCTCCGGCGGCAACATCGACGTGACGAGCCTTTCCCGCGTGATCGACCGCGGACTGATGAACTCCGGCCGTTCCGCGAGCCTCCTCATCGAGCTTATCGACAAGCCCGGTCAGCTCAAGGAGATCTCTTCGATCATCGCGGACTGCGGCGGCAACGTGACCGGCGTGCACTATGAAAAGGGCAACACCGAAAGCATTAACGGCTGCTTCCTGCGCATCGAAATGGAGACGCGCGACAACAACCATGTGAAAACGATCAAAAACGCCCTGCGTGAAGCAGGCTTCAGAACCACCAAGGGTTGAGAGGAGAAAGCAAAATGATGGACGCAAGCAAATATAAGGTCGGGTACTTCCCGGTATCGAAAGAATATAACAAGTGGGTGGAAAAAGATCACATTGAAAAGGCGCCGATCTGGTGCAGCGTGGATATGCGCGACGGCAACCAGAGCCTTGTCATCCCGATGAGCCTTGAAGAAAAGCTTGAATACTACAAAGTGCTTTTGCAGGTCGGCTTTAAGGAGATCGAGGTCGGTTTCCCGGCGGCGAGCGAGACGGAATATGAGTTTCTCCGCACGCTGATTGACAACAACATGATTCCCGAGGACGTTACCGTGCAGGTGCTCACCCAGTGCCGCGAGCACATCATCCGTAAGACATTCGACGCGTGCAAGGGCGCACCGAGCGCGATTATCCACTTCTATAACTCCGTCAGCGTTGCACAGCGCGAGCAGGTGTTTAAGAAGTCCAAGGAGGAGATCAAGAAGATCGCCGTAGACGGTGCGAAGCTCGTCAAAAAGCTTGCGGCCGAATACGAAGGCAACTTCCGCTTTGAGTATTCTCCGGAGTCCTTTACGGGCACCGAGCCGGAATACGCGCTGGAGGTCTGCAATGCGGTTCTCGACGTTCTGGAGCCGAGCGAGACGAACAACGTCATCATCAATCTGCCGGTCACGGTGGAAATGAGCATGCCGCACGTGTATGCTTCGCAGGTCGAGTACATGAGCGAGAACCTCAAGTACCGTGAATTCGTGACTTTGTCTCTGCACCCGCACAACGACCGCGGCACGGGCGTTGCGGACACCGAGCTGGCGCTCCTTGCCGGCGCAGACCGCGTAGAGGGTACGCTGTTCGGCAACGGTGAACGTACCGGCAACGTGGATATCATTACGCTTGCGATGAACATGTACTCCCACGGTGTTGACCCGAAGCTTGACTTCTCCGACATGCCGTACCTTGTGGACGAATATGAAAAGTGCACGCGTATGCATGTGTACGAAAGAGCCCCGTATGCGGGCGCACTGGTATTTGCGGCGTTTTCCGGCAGCCACCAGGATGCGATTGCAAAGGGCATGAAATACAGAGCGAAAAATAAGCTGCATCAGTGGAACGTACCGTATATTCCGATCGACCCGAAGGACATCGGCAGAACGTACGACGCAGACGTTATCCGCGTCAACTCCCAGTCCGGTAAGGGCGGCATCGGTTATCTGCTGGAGCAGACGTACGGCTATAACCTGCCGCCGAAAATGCGCGAGCACTTCAGCTATCTGTGCAAGGATATTTCCGACCACGAGCACAAGGAACTGAAGCCGGATGAGGTTCTGAATATCTTTGAAGAGAACTATCTCAATCTGACGAACGGTGTTACCATGACGGATTTTGAGTTTATGCGCGACAAGGACAACGTGAAGATCGGCATCACGTTCGCGAAGGACGGCGAAGAGACCGAGATGGAAGCGGAGGGCAACGGCTCCCTCAACGCGATCAACAACGCGCTGCGTGCGTACACCGGTGCAGAGTACACCCTGCAGGTCTTTACCCAGCACAGTATGCAGGGGCAGGGCTCGCAGAGCGTGGCGGCTTCGTACATCGGCCTTGAAAAGGAAGACGGTTCGATGTTCTGGGGCGCAGGCACCGACACCGACGTTGTAAAGGCGAATACAAAGGCGCTGTTGAGCGCTTACAACAATATGATCAAAGGGGGAGACTAAAATGAAAATGACCATGACGCAGAAGATTCTTGCGGCACACGCGGGTCTCCGTGAAGTTACCGCCGGTCAGCTCATCAATGCAAAGCTGGATATCGTGCTCGGCAACGACATCACGACGCCGGTCGCAATCCATGAGTTTAAGAAAGCGGGCTTTACAGACGTTTTCGATAAGGACAGAGTGACGATCGTACTCGACCACTTTGTGCCGAACAAGGATATTAAGGCAGCGGAGCAGAGCAAGACGTGCCGCGAGTTTGCGTGCAGCCACTGCGTGAGCCACTTCTATGACGTGGGCAAGATGGGCATTGAGCATGCGCTTTTGCCGGAGCAGGGCATTGTGACCGCCGGCGACTGCATCATCGGCGCGGACAGCCACACCTGCACCTACGGTGCGCTGGGCGCGTTCTCCACAGGCGTTGGCTCTACGGATATGGCAGCCGGCATGGCAACGGGCATGGCGTGGTTTAAGGTTCCGTCCGCGATCAAATTTAACCTGACCGGCAAGCTGCCGGAAAATTGCAGCGGCAAAGACGTTATCCTCACAATCATCGGCATGATCGGCGTGGACGGCGCGCTGTATAAGAGCATGGAGTTCACCGGCGAGGGCGTGAAGAACCTCTCCATGGACGACCGCCTGTGCATCTGCAATATGGCGATTGAGGCCGGTGCGAAAAACGGTATTTTCCCGGTGGACGATATTACGCTTGCCTATTTACAGGACAGAAGCGAACGCGAGCCGGTTGTATATGAAGCAGACCCCGACGCGGAATACGAAAAGGTTATCGATATCGATCTCGCAAAGATTGTGCCGACCGTCGCCTGTCCGCATCTGCCGGAGAACACGCACCCGGCAAGCGAGCTGCACGATATTAAGGTCGACCAGGTTGTCATCGGCAGCTGCACAAACGGCAGAATGGAAGACATGGAAGCGGCGTACAGCATTTTGAACGGCAAGAAGATTGCGGACGGCATCCGCTGCATCATCATTCCGGGCACGATGCAGATCTACCGCGAGTGCGTGGAGCGCGGCTACGTGACGGCATTTATCGATGCGGGCGCTGTTGTTTCCACCCCGACATGCGGTCCGTGCCTCGGCGGCTATATGGGCATTTTGGCAGCGGGCGAACGCTGCATCGCCACAACGAACCGCAACTTCGTCGGCCGCATGGGTCATGTGGACAGCGAAGTGTACCTGGCTTCTCCGCACACGGCGGCAGCCAGCGCGCTGACCGGCTACATCACCGAATATAAGGAGGCGTAAGCATGAACACACAGGGCAAGGTTTTCAAATATCCCGATAACGTCGATACGGATGTTATCATTCCCGCACGTTACCTCAACACCCCGAACGCACAGGAGCTTGCGCTCCACTGCATGGAGGATATTGACAAGGCGTTCGTAAAGAAGGTCGAAAAGGGCGACGTCATTGTGGCGGGCTGGAACTTCGGCTGCGGCTCTTCCCGCGAGCACGCACCGCTCGTCATTAAAACCTGCGGCACGGGTTGCGTCATTGCAAAGAGCTTTGCGCGTATTTTCTACCGCAACGCCATCAATATCGGCCTGCCGATTCTCGAGTGCGAGGAAGCGGCAGACGAGATCAACGCAAACGACGAAGTTTCGGTCGATTTTGATACCGGCATCATCACCGACATCACGACCGGCAAGACGTATAAGGCACAGCCGTTCCCGCCGTTCATTCAGAACATCATCAAAGCAGGCGGCTTGCTGAAGTCCCTCAAGGAGGCGGAAAACAAATGACGAAGAACATCGCGGTGATCCGCGGCGACGGCATCGGCCCGGAGATCGTAAACGAAGCGCTCCGCGTGCTGGATAAAATTGCAGAGCTGTACGGACACACCTTTCGTTATACAGACGTCGATATGGGCGGCTGTGCCATCGATAAGTGGGGCGACCCGCTGCCGCAGGAAATGCTCGATAAGTGCGTAGCTTCCGACAGTGTGCTGCTCGGCGCCGTAGGCGGCGACAAGTGGAACGACGTGCCGGGCCCGAAGCGCCCGGAAAAGGGTCTGCTGCGCCTGCGCGCGGGTATGGGTGTTTACAGCAACAACCGCCCGGCGAAGATCTGGCCGCAGCTCTCTGACGCTTCTCCGCTGAAAAAATCTATTGTCGAAAAGGGCATCGATTTCATCATCGTGCGCGAGCTCATCGGCGGCATCTATTTTGGCGAGCATAAAACCGATGATGCAGACGGCCAGCCGGTCGCGACGGACATTATGAAGTACAGCGAAGCGGAGATCGAGCGCATCGGCCGCATCGGATTTGAGACGGCAAGAAAGCGCAATCACCGTTTGTGCTCCGTAGAAAAGAGCAATGTGCTCGACACGAGCCGCCTTTGGAAGAAGGTCATGCACCGCTTGGCGGAAGAATACACCGACGTGGAGCTGACCGATATGCTCGTCGATAACTGCGCGATGCAGATCGTGAAGAACCCGGCACAGTTCGACGTCATCGTGACGGAGAACATGTTCGGTGACATTCTTTCCGACGAAGCTTCCATGATCACCGGCTCCATCGGCATGATCCCGTCCTCGAGCCTCGGTGCAACGAGCTGCGGCCTGTACGAGCCGATCCACGGCTCTGCACCGGACATTGCGGGTCAGGACCTTGCAAACCCGATCGGCACCATTCTTTCCGCCGCCATGATGCTGCGTTACAGCTTCGATATGGCGAAGGAAGCCGATGCGGTGGAGCATGCGGTTTCCAAGTACCTTGACGCGGGTTACCGTACTGCCGACATTATGGAAGACGGCATGACGAAGGTCGGCTGCAAAAAGTGCGGCGACCTCATTCTCGAATACTTAACGAAGGAGTAATTGAATGCAGCTTACAGGTGCAGATATCCTCATCAGAACTTTAATTGAACAGGGCTGCGACACCGTTTTCGGTTATCCGGGCGGGCAGATCCTGAACGTTTATGACAGTCTTTATAAATACCAGAATGAAATTCGCCACATGCTGACGGCGCACGAGCAGGGCGCTGCCCACGCGGCGGACGGCTACGCAAGAGCGACCGGCAAGGTGGGCGTGGTGATGTCCACCTCCGGCCCGGGCGCAACGAACCTTGTGACCGGTATTGCGACGGCGTACCTCGATTCCATCCCGCTTGTCGCGATTTGCGGCAACGTGCCGACGACACAGATCGGCACGGACAGCTTCCAGGAGATCGACATTACGGGCGTGACGCTGCCCATTACGAAGCACAACTACTTCGTCGGCTCCGTGGAGAATCTGGCGGACACCATCCGCGAGGCGTTTGCGCTTGCGCAGTCTGGCAGACCGGGCCCGGTGCTCATCGATGTGCCGAAGGACGTGCAGACAGCGGTCTGCGACTACGAGCCGCAGGCACCCGTACAGCCCGAAGAACGCCACGCGGCGAAGGACGTGCGCATCAAAGAAGCCGCGGCGCTCATCAACGCCTCGAAGCGTCCGTTCATTTACTTCGGCGGCGGTCTCATCACATCGGAAGCACAGGAAGAAATGCTGGCGCTCGCCGAGAAGATTGACGCGCCGATCGGCTGCTCTTTGATGGGTCTTTCCGGCATTCCGACTGACCACCCGCGTTTTCTCGGTATGCAGGGCATGCACGGCCACTACGCTTCCTCCATGGCGATGCACGACGCCGACCTCATCATTTCGCTCGGCGTGCGCTTTAACGACCGCGTGACGGGCAACCGCGAGAAGTTTGCGAAGCTTGCGCAGATCATCCATATTGACGTGGACGGCTCCGAGCTCTCGAAAACCGTGAACTCCGCCTGCGGCCTGCGCGGCGATGTGAAGCTGACGCTGCAAAAGCTCATTCCGCTCGTCAGCGCAGAGCAGAAGCCCGACTGGGAAAAGGCTGTGAAGGCCTTAAAAGAAACCGAAAACGATTATCTCGATATTCGCCCGGGCCTTACGCCCCGCAATGCGATCATGACGCTGAACAAGCACCTCGGCGAGAATACCGCCGTTGCAACGGACGTCGGCCAGCACCAGATGTGGGCGGCACAGAACGTGAGCTTTAAAAAGCCGCGCCGCTTCATTTCCAGCGGCGGCCTCGGCACCATGGGCTTCGGCCTCGGTGCGGCCATCGGTGCGGCGGTCGGCACTGGCGAGCGCAGCGTGCTCGTCACGGGCGACGGCAGCTTCGGCATGTGTCTCAACGAACTCACCACTGCCGTAACCTACAACGTTCCGGTTGTCATCCTTCTGATGAATAACGGCGTGCTCGGCATGGTGCGTCAGTGGCAGACGCTGTTCTTTAATAAGCACTATTCCAACACGATTCTCGACCGCAAGACCGACTTTGTGGCGCTTGCGCGCGCGTTCGGCGCGGACGGCGAGGCTGTTGATACCGTGGCGGCACTCGACAAGGCGTTTGAGCACGCGTTCAGCTGCGACGGCCCGTATGTCATCGATTGCAGAATCGATAAGGACGAATTCGTCCTGCCCATGCTTCCGCCGGGCGGCAGTATGGATGATATTATCATGAAGGTGGGTGAATGAGATGAATCGATATACCGTAGCGGTTCTGGTCAATAACCAGTTCGGCGTGCTGAACCGTGTGACGAGCATGTTCAGAAGACGTCAGTTCAACATCATTTCTCTGACCGTCAGCGAAACGGAATCGAACGCGCTTTCCCGCATCACCGTCACGTTTGAGGGCGGCGAGACGCAGAAGCAGCAGCTCGTGAACCAGCTTTATAAGCTGCCGGACGTTTGCTCCATTAAAGAGTTTACCCCGGACACTTCCGTCAGCTGCGAGCTGATGCTCATTAAGCTGAAAAACGATTCCAAAACGCGCAGTGACATCCTTGCCGCGGCGGACGCGTTCGGCGCGAAGACCATGGATTACTCCAAGGATTCCCTGATGCTTTGCCTGACCTCCGAATCGCGAAAAATCGATGAATTCGTCGATTTGATGCGCGACTACGAGATCCTTGAGATCTGCCGCACCGGCAATGTTTCCCTTGAAAAGGGCAGCACGACGATCCGTCAGGCCATCAATTTCTAATTTAGTTTGTCCATTTAAATTAACATACCAATTCATGCACAGAAAGAGGTAATTTATCATGGCAAGAATTTTTTATCAGCAGGATTGCGATCTGCAGAAGCTCGCAGGCAAGACCGTTGCCATCATCGGCTACGGCTCGCAGGGTCACGCACATGCACTGAACCTGAAGGACAGCGGCGTTGACGTTATCGTCGGTCTGTATGAAGGCTCCAAGAGCTGGGCAAAGGCCGAGGCACAGGGCCTCAAGGTCATGACGAGCGCCGAAGCTGCAAAGGCTGCGGACATCATCATGATTCTCATCAACGATGAAAAGCAGGCTGCACTGTACAAAGAGAGCATTGAGCCGAACCTGACCGAGGGCAAGACCCTGGCATTTGCACACGGCTTTAACATTCACTTTGGCTGCATCAAGCCGCCGAAGAACGTCAACGTCATCATGATCGCGCCGAAGGGCCCGGGTCACACGGTCAGAAGCGAGTATCAGGCAGGCAAGGGTGTACCGTGCCTCATCGCGGTCGAGCAGGATGCAACGGGCGACGCTTGGGACATCGGCCTCGCATATGCACTCGGTATCGGCGGCGCAAGAGCAGGCGTTTTGGAGACCACGTTCCGTACCGAGACCGAGACCGACCTCTTCGGCGAGCAGGCAGTTCTCTGCGGCGGCGTTTGCGCTCTGATGCAGGCCGGCTTCGAGACGCTGGTTGAGGCAGGCTACGACCCGAGAAACGCGTACTTTGAGTGCATCCACGAGATGAAGCTCATCGTTGACCTCATCTACCAGAGCGGCTTTGCCGGCATGAGATACTCCATCTCCAACACGGCAGAGTACGGCGATTACATCACCGGCCCGAAGATCATCACCGAGGAGACGAAGAAGACCATGAAGAAGATCCTGAAGGACATTCAGGACGGCACCTTCGCAAAGGACTTCCTGCTCGACATGTCTTCCGCAGGCGGCCAGGTACACTTCAACGCAATGCGCAAGCTGGCTTCCGAGCATCCGAGCGAGGCTGTGGGCGCGGATATCCGCAAGCTGTACAGCTGGAGCGACGAGGATAAGCTCATCAACAACTGATTTGAACGGAATCTGTTTTAAGGGGATAGCCATAGGGGAGTTTTCCTCTATGGCTTAAACCCTATTTACACACGGCGCGTTTTTCCATGTGGGACGCCGCGCCACAGCCAAAATTTCACGGATCGAGGAAATAAAATGAAAAGTGATTCTCTGAAAATCGGTACGCAGAACGCGCCGCACCGTGCGCTGTACCATGCTCTGGGCCTCACGGAGGAGGAGATCGAACGTCCGCTCGTCGGCATCGTCAGCTCCTATAACGAGATTGTCCCGGGCCACATGAATATCGATAAGATTGTGGACGCCGTAAAGATCGGCGTTGCGATGGCAGGCGGCACGCCGATTGTCTTCCCGGCGATCGCGGTATGCGACGGCATTGCAATGGGCCATACCGGCATGAAGTATTCGCTCGTCACGCGCGACCTCATTGCGGATTCCACCGAAGCCATGGCATTGGCACACGGCTTTGATGCGCTCGTCATGGTGCCGAACTGCGACAAGAACGTGCCGGGCCTTTTGATGGCGGCGGCGCGCCTTAACGTGCCGACGGTGTTTGTCAGCGGCGGCCCGATGCTTGCGGGCCACGTAGACGGTGCAAAAACGAGCTTCTCCTCCATTTCGGAGGCGGTGGGCGAATTCAACGCCGGTAAGATTACCGAAGAAAAGCTACGCGAATATGAGTGCAAGACCTGCCCGACATGCGGCTCCTGCTCCGGCATGTACACCGCAAACTCCATGAACTGCCTGACTGAAGCCCTCGGCATGGGTCTGCGCGGCAACGGCACCATCCCGGCGGTATACTCCGCACGTATCGAACTTGCAAAGCACGCAGGCATGGCGGTCATGGATATGCTGAGAAAGAATATTCGCCCGCGTGACATCATGACGAAGGACGCCATCATGAACGCTCTTACGGTCGATATGGCACTCGGCTGCTCCACGAACAGTATGCTGCATCTGCCGGCCATCGCGCACGAGTGCGGCATCGAGATCAACCTCGACATCGCAAACCAGATCAGCGAAAAGACCCCAAACCTGTGCCATCTGGCGCCGGCGGGCAGAACGTACATTGAAGAGCTTGACGAAGCGGGCGGCGTGTACGCTGTGATGAACGAGCTGAGCAAAAAGGGTCTGCTGCACACGGACTGCATAACCGTGACCGGCAAGACCGTCGGCGAGAACATCAAAAATTGCGTGAACCTGAACCACAATGTTATCCGTCCCATCGAGAATCCGTACAGTCAGACCGGCGGCATCGCCGTGCTGCGCGGTAATCTTGCGCCGGAGGGCAGCGTTGTAAAGCGCTCTGCCGTTCTGCCGGAGATGCTTGTGCATGAAGGCCCGGCACGCGTGTTTGAGAGCGAGGAGGACGCACAGGCGGCCATCAACGCGGGCAAGATCGTACCGGGCGACGTCGTTGTCATCCGCTATGAGGGTCCGAAGGGCGGCCCCGGTATGCGCGAGATGCTGAACCCGACCTCTGCTATCATGGGCATGGGTCTCGGCAACAGCGTGGCGCTCATCACGGACGGCCGTTTCAGCGGCGCAACGCGCGGCGCGTGCGTCGGCCATGTTTCCCCGGAAGCGGCTTCCGGCGGCCCCATCGGCGTTGTGGAGGAAGGCGACATCATCAGCATCAATATTCCGGAGAACAAAATTGAGCTGAAGGTGGACGAGGCTGTCCTCAATGAACGCATGAAGAACTTTGTGCCGAAGAAGAAAGAGCTTTCCGGCTACCTGAAGCGCTATGCGGCGCTGGTTTCCAGCGGTGCTTCGGGGGCGATTTTGAACTGATGGGTAGTTTACAGGAGTTGAGCATCCGCCTTTCCACGCTGGCGGTGTTCAGAGAATTACAGGAAGATGCGGTTATAAATAGTCTGCGTAAGTATCTCGCAGAGCCGTCCCCGGCGCTGTATGCGTCGTTCGTCTCTGCGCTGTACCGCGCAAACGGCGGCATACTCGGCGCGTATGTGCGCGAAATCTGCGAAAACAGCGAAAACGTCTACGTGCAGGCCGTGGGCAAAAAGGAAGAGATTCCCGCTTACCTGCGCGAGGCCGTTTTGGAAGAGCTTAAAACGCTGCAGATGACGGCGGAGCTCACGCCGGAAACGCTGCGCAGCGCGATGGAGTATAGGGGCTTTTTACCCGGCTTTGTCAGCGAAGCGCCGGACATTAAAGCGTGCTACACAGAGCGCACCGAGAACATCGGCAAGTACGGCTACGGCATTTACGCCAAAAACCGTATGTTCTACCTTGGCGAGAATGCCGAGATCGTGCCGGTCAGCAACCCGGACAGGACGGAGCTTTCCGATCTTGTGGATTACGCCCGCGAGCGCCAGATCATCATCGATAATACAAAGGCGCTGCTTGAGGGTAAACCCGCAGCGAACATTTTGCTGACGGGCGACGCCGGTACGGGTAAATCGTCTACGGTGAAAGCCGTCGTCAATGCGCTGTGGCGCGAGGGTTTGCGTATCATCGAGGTGCGCAAGGATCAGTTACAGTCTATCCCGAAAATTCTCGATGAGCTTTCTGCGAACCCGCTGAAGTTTATTCTGTTCATCGACGACCTTTCGTTCCTCAAGGACGACGATAACTTCAATGCACTGAAAGCGGTGCTGGAGGGTTCCGTTACGGCGAAGTCGCAGAACGTGGCAATCTACGCGACGAGTAATCGCCGCCATATCATCAAGGAGAAGTTCTCCGACCGTGAGGGCGATGACATTCACCGCAACGACACCATGCAGGAGCTCGCATCGCTTTCCGAGCGCTTCGGCATCCACGTGACGTTCAGCAAGCCGAACAAGGACACGTTCCTGCACATCGTGCGCCACCTTGCGGAGGAAAACGGCATCGATATGCCGACGCAGGAACTGGAGCTGCTCGCCGAGCGCTTTGCGCTGGAGCGTGGCAACCGCTCCGCGAGACTCGCCCGTCAGTTCATCGACGGACTGCTTTCCAAGGCGGAATAAAAACCTTATACAGTAGACTGTTTTTGAAGCGGCACCTTTGCTGCTAAAACACGAAACGAAAAATGCTCCCGGTTTTTAGCTGGTTGCTCATAAAAAAATGAATCCGACCTATGGCTGCAATCAAAGGTCGGATTCTTTTTTTATGTTAGGGCTGGAATATCCATGGCTCCCTCTGACGCGGGAGGCTTGGATGCGGTGCAAAATCGCACATTACCGCACTACACCGAATGGTGTATAGAAGTGCGCCCTTACTGTTTGACAAATTGGAATTGATTTTCCTTTTTATTTCTTAGTATCAATCCAAATGAAAACTCTCTCGTCAGTTCTTTCAGTAACAACACCTCCGTTTGCTATTGCCACAGCTTGAGATGCTATGTTATCTAAAAGAATGGTTACTAACACTTTATCTATTCCCATTTCTTTCGCTTCATTAAGCAATAATCTCAGCAGTTCTTTTCCATATCCTTTTCCACGAAACGCTGGTGCAATTCCGTACCCGATATTTCCTCCTGCTTTTCTCAGTGCCTCAGTCAAAAAATGTCTGACAGAACCAAATCCAACCGGAATACCATCAGCATATAGCCAAAAAGTTGTAGAAGGCACTTTCCAACCATCTACAATCCCTTCTTGCTCAGAATCCCTCTGTTTTACAATCAGCCATTCTTTATACTCATCAAATGTTAATCCGTTGGCTTTGTTAATTAATCCATTTTCTTCAGCAGGGATCTCTTGCAGCATTGTGTAAATATCTAAGCCATCATCAACTGACAATCTTTTTAATTCCAACATTATTTTCAATTCTCCTTAATCAAATAAACTCAAGTTTATCAGTCTGTTTAATCATATCATATGGCTTCAATGTACGGCAAGAACAATCCCGGCAGACATTACTGCCGGGACTGATGCCGTTTTATGGACATCTACATTTATGCCGAGAGCGTTTTTGTGTATACAGGTAAATTCGATTTTATAAATTGCTGTGGTGGCGGCTCGAACCCGTTTGCAGGGTACTGCCGAGGCTGGTGATGCAAAGGCGTGTTGCGATGAGGAACACGCCGGGAATGACGATAATCTACCACGCGTTTGTGAGCAGAGCCTTTTCGCCGACAGAGACGCATTACGCTTCGTATTCGCCGCGAATGTCTTCTTCCGGGGCGGGAATGGGGTAGTCGCCCGTAAAGCATCCCGTGCAGATGCCGAGACTGTTCACCATTTCCGGCAGACGCTCTAAACGTAAATAGCCGAGCGTATCTGCGCCGATCTCCTTGCAGATCTCGTCGACCGTGTGATTATAGGCGATAAGCTGGTGGCGCTCCGGCACATCGATGCCGAAGTAACACGGCCACAGGAACGGGGGCGAGCTGATGCGCATGTGCACCTCTTTTGCGCCAGCGTCTTTCAGCATGTTCACAATCTGGTCGCTCGTCGTGCCGCGCACGATGGAGTCATCGATGAGGATGACGCGCTTATCCTTGACAACCTCGCGCAGGACATTTAATTTAACGCGCACGCTGGATTCACGGCTGCTCTGCTTCGGCTTGATGAATGTGCGGCCGACATAGTTGTTTTTTACGAATGCCGTGCCGTAGGGGATGCCGGATTCCATGGCGTAGCCCTGTGCTGCCGCGTTGCCGGATTCCGGCACGCCGACGACGATGTCCGCATCCACGGGGGAATCTTTCGCGAGGAAACGGCCGGCAAGCAGACGTGCGGAATACACGTTGATGCCGTCAATGCGGCTGTCCGGGCGGGCGAAATAAATGTACTCAAAAATGCAGCGCCCCTGCTTTTCGGCGGGGAGGCAGTGCGATTTGTCGGAGAGAATGCCGTTCGGCGTGATGGTGACAATCTCGCCCGGCTCTACGTCGCGGACGAATTCCGCGCCCACGGCGTCAAGCGCACAGGTCTCGCTGGAGAGGAAATACGTGTTGTCGCGCTTGCCGATACATAGGGGCTTGAAGCCATAGGGATCGCGCGCGCCGATCAGCTTGCGGGGGGACATGACCGCGAGGGCATAGGCACCCTCAATTTTGTCCATCGTGCGGCTGACGGCCTCCTGTACGTTTTTCGTCTGTACGCGCTCGCGTGCGATGTAGTAGGCAATCGTCTCGGAATCGATGGTTGTTTGGAAAATAGCGCCGCTGTACTTTAGTTTTTCGCGGAGGTCAACGGCATTTGTCAGGTTGCCGTTGTGCGCTACGGCCAGCGTGCCCTTGATATAGTGGATGATGAGCGGCTGCGCGTTTTCGCGGTTGCTCGCGCCGGCGGTGGAGTAGCGCACATGGCCCACACCGATATTGCCGTGCAGGCGATTGAGACGCTCCTCGTCGAATACCTCGTTTACAAGGCCCATGTCCTTGTAGTAATCCACCTTGCCTTTGGGGCCCTCGGTGTCGCTGACGGCAATGCCGCAGCTTTCCTGTCCGCGGTGCTGCAAGGCGAATAATCCGTAATAAATGGAAGAAGAAATGTCGTGTCCGTCAAAATCGTATGCGCCGAAAACGCCACATTCCTCGCCGGGCTTGTCCGTTTCAAATGGTGTTCGATCGTAGTTCATAGAAGTCCCCCGTTCCTCCGCAAACCGCGGTATTCTGCTGTTTGTGTTCCGTTTATCTGCCGAAAATACACAGGCGGCAAACGCCGTGAAAACGCTTCCCGCTTAACAGAATTATTATAATCGGATTTTTGTGAAATTGCAATTCTAAGTTTTAAAAACTGCAAATATGTGTAGAGGATGACAAAATCCTTTGACAAACGGCGCGCAAAATCGTTGAAACAAAAAACAAAATGCGGTATAATAGCAAGCGAAAGAAATGACGAGCCCGAACAGTCCGGGGGACTGTTCAGCCGTAAGAAACCCTATCAAGGGGGTTCTTAAACGGCGGTCAGAAACGGCCGTTAGAAAGAACCATAACACATTTTTACATGTAGGATAAAAAATGGAAGCAGAAAGGACCTCGCTATGCATATCGTTATTTTGGACGGCGGCTCTACAAACCCCGGCGACGTCTCGTGGGCGCCGCTCAGGGCGCTCGGCAGCGTCACCGTGTATGATTCCACTAAGCCCGAAGAAATCGTGGAGCGCGCAAAGGATGCCGAAGCTGTCATCTTGAACCGCAATGTTATAAGCCGCGAAATCATGCAGAAATTGCCGAAGCTGCGCTTTATCGGTCTGCTTGCAACAGGGTATAATACTGTCGATGTCAAAGCTGCAGGAGAACTGGGCATCACCGTGTGCAATGTGCCGCTTTATTGCGTGGAGACCGTCGCGCAGCAGGCGTTTGCGCTGCTTTTGGAGCTGTGCAATCACACCGAAAAAATAAGCGCCGCCACCCGCGGCGGCGACTGGGATAAGGCCGAAACGATGAGCCACAGCACGCACCCGCTGTTTGAGCTGTACGGCAAAACGCTCGGCATTGTCGGCTTCGGACATATCGGGCAGACCGTCGCAAGGCTCGGCGCGGCGCTCGGCATGAAAATTCTCGTATACAGCCGCACGAAACGGGAGCTGCCCGAGCGTTATCAGTGGGCAGAGCTCGACGCGCTTTTCAAAAATGCCGATGTCGTCTCGCTGCATTGCCCGCTCACGGACGAGACCCGCGGGCTTGTGAATGCGGAGCGCCTTAACCTGATGAAGCCCACTGCGTTCCTTATCAATACGGCGCGCGGCGCAGTTGTGGACGAAGCTGCCCTTGCCGAGGCGCTGAATAGTGGCCGCATCGCCGGAGCGGGGCTTGACGTCCTTGTGCACGAGCCGCCGAAAAAGGATGACCCGCTGCTCGCCGCCAAAAACTGTATCGTCACGCCGCACATCGCGTGGGCGTCCCGAGACGCGCGCGCCCGTCTCATTAAGACTGTCGCCGAGAACCTGAAAGCGTTCCGGAACGGCACGCCGCAGAACGTCGTTTCGTGATTTTACCGCTCTTTTCGCTTTTTGCGGAGACTTCAAAAGCCTTCTGTAAAAAGTAATGCAGAAAAGAGCAAAAGGCGAGAAATGAATCTCGCCTTTTGCTCTCTTTTGGGGAGGAGTTGTATTGAAAAGTCGCGGTAACGTTTACCGCAGAGCTCGTTGTCATTTGTTATGTCTCTATTATAGCGACTGAAATATCGATTGTCAACGGTTTCTGCAACAATCTCCCTTTTGCCATTGTCGCACAAATTAAAATAAAAATTTGTGTATATTTTGCACATATAAATTGACCGCGTTTTTCCACATAAGCCGTTTGAAATCGTATCTCACCCTTAAATTACCCGCATGTTCTCTGCTTTATACATGAAAAAGAGAATTTTGTGTTTGACGGAGGTTTTTCCATGATAAAGAAAAATGATTTGTTTGAAGCGGAGATCACCGCCATGACCGCCGAGGGCAGCGGCATCTGCCGCGCAGATGGCATGGCCGTGTTCGTGCCCGGTACCGCCGTGGGCGACCGCTGCGTCGTGCGCGTCGTAAAAGTCCTCAAAAAGTACGCATTCGGGCGGCTCGAGGAACTGCTTACGCCGTCGCTCGATCGCACCACACCGGATTGTCCCATTGCAGGCCCGTGCGGCGGCTGCGTTTACCGCCACATCACGTATGAAGCGGAGCTGAAGATCAAAACGCAGCGTGTCCGCGACGCCTTGGAGCGCATCGGCGGCTTTGAAAATATCCCCATGGAGCCGATCCTCGGCGCGCCGTCCCGCACGCGCTACCGCAACAAATGCCAGCTGCCCATCGGGCTTTCCAAAAACGGCGAAATGCAGATGGGCTTTTACGCCGTGAATTCCCACCGTATCATCGACACGCACACCTGCCTTTTGCAGCCCGAGGTGTTTGATCGCGCGGCGGAAGCGTTCCGCGCGTGGCAAAAACTGAGCGGGGAGAGCATCTACGATGAAGCGGCGCACAGCGGCGTTCTGCGCCACCTTTACATGCGCTGTGGCGAAAAGAGCGGTGAGGTGCTCGTGTGCATCGTTGCGAACGGCGCAAAGCTGCACGGGGAAGACTTGCTCGTCAAAATGCTGCGCGAGGCTGTGCCGGAAATTACCGGCATTGTGGTAAACATCAACCACGAGCGCACAAATGTCGTTTTGGGTCGCGAGCTGCGCACGCTGTGGGGCAAGCCCACGATTCGCGATACACTCTGCAGGCTGGAGTTTGAAATTTCGCCCCACGCGTTTTATCAGGTGAACCGCACGCAGGCGGAGGCGCTTTACAACAAGGCCGCAGAGTACGCCGGGCTTACAGGTGCGGAAACGCTGCTTGACCTCTACTGCGGCACCGGCACCATCGGTCTTTCCATGGCGAGCCGCGCGAAGAAGCTCATCGGCGCGGAGATTATCCCCTCCGCTGTTGAAAATGCCCGCAAAAACGCCGCGCACAACCATGTCACAAACGCCGAGTTCCTTTGCGGTGACGCCAAAGACGCCGCGCGCATCCTCTACGAGCGCGGCGAGCGCCCCGACGTCATCGTCATCGACCCTCCGCGCAAGGGCTGCGATGCCGCCGTTATCACGACCATCGCCGCCATGCGCCCCACGCGCGTCGTCTACGTCTCCTGCGACCCCGCCACCCTCGCCCGCGATTTAAAACAGTTTACCGCCGAGAACTATAATATTGAGGCCGTCACCCCCGTCGATATGTTCCCGGGTACCGCGCACGTCGAGACAATAGTGTTGCTACAAAGAGAAACCTTGTAGAAATCCTTAGATTTAGGCACTTTTCCCGCCATGTGGTGTTTGACGCAGAGGGTGATAAATTCCGCAATAAGCGTATTGAGGACTATATCACGGTTTCGGTAGTTATTGATATGGAGTGTGGGAACACAAAAAACTAAATAGTTGACTGAAAAGGACATCGTGCAAGCGGTGTCCTTTTCTTTTAGGCGAAACCGCAGATTTTGAAACAGTCTGCGACTTTTTTATGCCCTTATGTTACGCAGTAGGGGCAGAAAAAGCCTTGATACAAGCGGCTTTGCGGGCGCGTTTCTCACGCGGTAAGGACTTTATCCCTAAACCCTCAAAATCGCTGTTCTACTGCGTAACAAATCCACAGCAAAGGAGTGATGAAGCTATGGCAGTTTTCCGCGTGGAGAAAAGCAGGGGCTACACCGTAATGAGCAACCACCACCTACGCAACAAGGAGCTTTCCTTAAAGGCAAAGGGGCTTTTGTCGCAGATGTTGTCCTTGCCGGAAGATTGGGACTACACCCTTGCGGGACTGTCCCATATCAACCGGGAAAGTATCGACGCGATCCGCACCGCCGTATGGGAGCTTGAAAAAGCCGGATATATCACAAGGCGGCAGGGACGCGACGAAAAAGGTAAAATGGCGGCAATCGAGTACACCATTTACGAGCAGCCGCAGCCCCCGTCATTGGAAAACCCGATATTGGAAAATCCAACAACGGATAAGCCGGTATTGGAAAATCCGATAACGGAAAACCCGACGTCGGATAATCCAACGCAAATAAATAAAGAAGAACAAAGAACTGACTTACCAAAAAAAGAAAAATCAAATACGGATTTATCAAATACCCATTCCATTCCTATCCTTTCCCCTAACCCCTCTCCTTTGGGGGACGACGCGGCAGAGCCGCAGGAACGGAAGCGAAAGGAAGCGGCAGCACAGAGCGCATTTGAGATTTACGAGGAAATCATCAAGGACAATATCGAGTACGACATTCTCAAACAGAATATGCCCTACGACTATGACAGGTTAGATGAAATCGTCGATCTCATGCTGGAAACGGTCTGCACCCGGAGAAAGACAATCCGTATTGCCGGGGACGACTACCCGGCGGAGCTTGTCAAGGCAAAGTTTATGAAGCTGGACAGCGAGCATATCCGTTTTGTCCTTGACTGTATGCGGGAGAACACAACCAAAATCCGCAACATCAAGCAGTATTTACGGGCGGTGCTGTTCAATGCCCCGTCCACTATCGGCAACTATTACACTTCCCTTGTCGCTCACGATATGGCGAGCGGCGCACTTGCGCCGAGAAAGCCGAAGTTTGGCGACCCGGACTATTACTCATGCAACGAGGGCGAAAGCCTGTAAAACCAAAGGAGGACGCTTTATGAAACAGGGAGCTTTGATTTTTGATGAAACCGCCGACCGTTACGACATTCGCTTTGACCTTGCCGACTACTACGGCGGCTTGCATTGCGGCGAGTGCATGGAGGTGTTCGCGGGCGGCAAATGGAAGCCGACCCGCATTGAGTACGGGGAGAGTTGGTATCTTGTGGGTATCCGCGCCGAGGACTTGAACGGTCTGCGGGTGCGGATTTAAGCGGGGCGACGTGAAAAACGGACGCCCTGTTTTTATGCCGCAAAGCGGCGTACCACCCTAAAAATCATCGAAAGGAGGACGGTAAATGCAAGATGAAGTAAACGAGAAAGTTGTTGCCCTATCCATTAAGACCTCAAAGCTGACCGCCGAAGTGCTGCAAAAAGCCATGAAAGCGGTTTTAGCCAAAGGCAAGCAGCAGCTTTCCAAAGCCCCGCATGGGAAAATCACTATGCGGCAGCTTATGAAACCGGGCGAAAAGGTAACGAATATTGAGATCACTGACGCGAATATCAAAGCCTTTGACGCTATCGCAAAGAAAAACGGGCTTGATTATAACGTCAAGCGGATAGAGAACGGCAAGCCGCCGACTTACCTTGTTTCCTTTCGGGGCAAGGATATTGACGTGATGACCGAAGCATTTAGGGAGTTTTCCGCAAAGAAGCTCTCACGGGAGCAAAAGCCCTCTATCCTCAAAGCGTTAGCGTCCTTTAAGGAAGCGGCAAAGCAGCTCAACGCAAACCGCCAAAAGACAAAACACAAGGACAGGGGGATTGAGCTATGAAGCCGGAAATCAAGAAACTGCTCATCCTCAACGCCCCGTATCTGCTCTTTGTGTATCTCTTTGATAAAGTCGGACAGGCGGTGCGTCTTGCCCCCGGCGCGGATATGAGCGCAAAGCTCCTGTCTATCGGGGACGGTTTTTCCGCCGCTTTTTCAAATGCCTTTCCGAGTGTTCACCCCGCCGACCTGTTGATCGGGCTTGCGGGCGCGGTAATCGTCCGGCTTGCCGTCTACATCAAGGGCAAGAACGCGAAGAAATACCGCAAAGGCATTGAATACGGCTCTGCACGTTGGAGTGCATAATTTTAAGTGTAAATGACACATACATGGACGCACAGGAGGTTATGCACATGACTGATTATAGCAAAATTACAGCCCTTTACTCCC